>CERO01031457.1_pt1 | contig 201504 bp, 179 predicted proteins | sample 530851 | NCBI WGS metagenome assembly CERO01 (sample SAMEA2621033, study PRJEB7988) | marine metagenome | biome: marine biome (ENVO:00000447); feature: surface water layer (ENVO:00002042); material: "saline water (ENVO:00002010), including plankton (ENVO:xxxxxxxx)" | depth 5 m
ATGTTCGCTCCGGCGCGGGGGAGGTACGTGTCCTGACCGCCGAGGGAGGTGTCTCGGCGGATGTGGATATCCTGATCTCGAAACAGCGAATTCCGTGGTCGGGGCATTCCGGGCGATTTGCCGTGCCGGAAGTGTATGAGGCCATCAAGAAGGCGACGATGACGCTCGTCTTCGTCAATACGCGCAGCCAGGCCGAGCTGATGTTTCAGGAGCTGTGGCACGCCAATGAGGACGGGCTGCCGATTGCGTTGCATCATGGCTCACTCGCGCGGGAACAGCGCACCAAGGTCGAGGCGGCGATGGCGGCTGGCGCCCTGAAGGCGGTGGTCTGTACGTCCACGCTCGATCTCGGCATCGACTGGGGCGAGGTGGACCTCGTGATCCAGATGGGCGCGCCGAAAGGGGCCGCGCGCCTGATCCAGCGCATCGGCCGGGCCAATCATCGGATGGATGAAGCCAGCCGGGCCGTCCTTGTGCCAACGAACCGGTTTGAAGTGCTGGAGTGCCGTGCGGCAGAGGCAGCGGTCGAGGCCGGCGAGATTGACGGGGAAGGGGTCCGCGAGGGCTCGCTGGATGTGCTGGCGCAGCATGTCATGGGCCGGGCGTGTGGCGACGGATTCCGTCTGGAGGAACTCTATGAGGATATTATCCGAGCCGCACCCTATGCGTGGCTCGACTGGGAGACCTATGAGCGGATCGTCGATTTCGTGGCGAGCGGGGGCTATGCGCTGAAGACCTATGACCGGTTCCACCGTATTGTACGTCGCCCGGACGGGGTATGGGTGGCGCGCACGGCGCGCGACGCGCAGGCCCACCGGATGAATGTCGGCGCAATTGTGGAATCGCCCATGCTGGCCGTGCGGCTGGCGCAATTCATCGGCAAGGAAAAGCCGGGCGAAAAGCGCAGCGTGCGGGCCGGACTCAAGCTGGGCGAGATGGAGGAGTATTTCCTCTCCACCTTGACGCCGGGGGACACATTCCTGTTCGCAGGCGAAGTGCTGCGGCTTGTCGGCGTGGAGGGCATGGACGCGCTGGTCGTGCGCGCTGTTGGGGATCGGCCGGCGATACCGTCCTATAATGGCGGCAAGTTCCCGCTGACGACGTTTCTGGCTGACCGCGTCCGCAAGATGATTCATGACCCGGCGCAATGGGAAGGCCTACCAGACCCTGTGCGCGAATGGTTCGAGATCCAGAAACTGAAATCGGAAATTCCGCCGCCAGATCATTTGCTCGTGGAAACCTTCCCCCGCGGCGACCGGCATTACCTCGTCTGCTATCCCTTCGAGGGACGGTTGGCGCACCAGACGCTCGGCATGTTGCTGACGCGGCGGCTGGAGCGGATGGGCGCAAAACCCACCGGTTTCGTCGCCAGTGAGTATGCAATGGCGGTGTGGGGCATGGAGGACATGTCCGAAGTGGACATGGACGCACTGTTCCATCCGGACATGATGGGTGACGATCTTGAAAGCTGGCTGGATGAGAGCGCGCTGATGAAGCGGACCTTCGGTCATTGCGCCCAGATTTCCGGCCTGATCCACCGCAACCTTCCCGGCAAGGAGAAGAACTCACGGCAGGTGAGTTTTTCCTCCGACCTGATCTATGACGTGCTGCGCAGCCATGAGCCGGACCATATCCTGCTGCAAGCCGCCCGGCAGGACGCGGCGACGGGCCTGCTCGATGTGCGCCGCCTGTCAGATGCCTTGGTGCGGATCCGTGACAAGATCGACCATCAGGCGCTCACCAAGATCAGCCCCTTCGCCGTACCCGTCATGCTGGAAATCGGCAAGGAACCGGTTTCAGGCGCATCCGTGCAGGACGCCATCCTGGGCGAAGCGGAGGCCGATCTGGTCAGAGATGCTATGAGTTAGGCGGCCGGGCGCAGCCATCCTTTGTAGTGGGCAACAAGTCCTGCGAAGGAGTGATAGATCGCGACGTCAAACTGACAGGAGCCGTCTGGCAGGACAGTTTCCCGAGTGTTGCTGACAGGTAGGAGGAAGCGGGGAAGAGGGACTCCTAGGAACCGGGCTCGCATGACCGGAAACTCTAATTGGTTTTCGCCTGCCAGCAGCCTGATCGAGAAGTCCAGTACGCCGAAACGTTCACGGATAATCCCGCTATCGTCTTTTTCGACGCGGCGCAGGTGAGATGAGAACCGATGTGTCCCGAACTGGCGGGTCCACATTTCTCCGTTCCGGTTACGCACCATGCTGACGCGGACGGGTACGTTTCGCCCAGACGGCGGGAAGCCAGCAAGTCTGTTGGCCAGAAGAGCCAGAAAGCCTTTTCCGCGATGGATCTCCGCTTCGCCCTCCCAGACATGCTCGCTTGTAACTGTGTGAAGGTGTTGAAGGGGAGCGGCGAGTTTGTCGAAGGCGCCACCAAGGACTTGCCTGAATACGGGCGTGATTTCCGTATCGGTCCGTCCAGTTGACACGTTAAGGGAGGATAGCGCGTCCTCGGCCTCATCCAATGTGAATTCGCCAAGGCAAGGTCTGGCGCCGGGGTCGATTTGCCCGGTCAGGAGTTTGGGGATCATGATCCGCGCCGGCACGGTCGGAATGTCGGGGCCATCTCCTGCTTCTGCTATAAGTGTCCAGATACGGTTTTCGTGGGTGTCTTGTGCAGTTTTTCCTGTAACGCTAACCCTCATTCCCCCGCGGTCGGATCCGAACGGACGCAGCAGGGTGGCGAGCGGTTGAAGCACGCTCGTCCAGGATGTCAGAGATTTCACGAGCCCGCGAGAAACAAGCTTACCCAAAAGGAACAGTCCGCCATGCATGAGCTTGAGTTCCAGTCCGGCAGAAAACTGAACACTTGCGGCGTCGTATCTTGATGGCAAGAGCGTAAGGTCTGGCGCGCCGATAGGGCTGAGCCAGCGGTTCTTCAGGGGAGGAATGCCCGGCACAGTCAGTGTGATAGAGCGAATTGCGCCCCAGCCGGTCACGTGGCGCCACGCTCCGGCCTTCCAGACTTTCAGGGGCTGACCTGTTTGGGAGAGGATGGATCGTATCACGGATTGCCCGCGAGGTGCGCGGTTGCCCGGCGTGATCGCACTCTCGACAAGCTCTATACTCGTCATGCCTTTCGACAGGGCGTCGGTCGCCGAAGACGACAGGGCCGGGACACTTGAGACGCCAGATATGATGACCACGCCTTTGGTGCGCGCGTCTGTGTCGAGGCTGGCGATGCCCTCGGAAAAGGCCGCATCGTCGGACAGGTCCAGATAGTGCGCGCCGCAGGCGAGGCCGGCGCGTGCAACTCTGTAGGGATCTTTCCCATAATCCTGCCAAGGACCGGCAGCGTCGACGATGACTGCTGGCGCCAGACCGCGCACCTGTTCAGTAAGATCGATTGCATCGATATCAATCGTGTACGGTATGCCGCCGTGTCGCTCGCAAAACGCTTCTGCCTTCTGAAGGCTGCGCCCTGCGACGATGACATCGTATTCATTCCCTTGAAGCAAGGCTGCAGAAAGGCGGCCTCCGAATACCCCGTATCCCCCGATGATTAGTATGCGGCTATTCAATGAGGCGCACCCTGATCTCAGGTGTCGGCACTGGACAACTTTTGCCCTGCAATAGTTTTCGATTGTTCGCGATGCGGCGATACAGCCAATTTGCCAACGGGGAGGGCAGCCAGCGCAACACCATGGCGGCTTTCCAAGGCCATTCCAGGACAGCGAGACTTTCGGTGAAGACGTCGAGATTGCGGTAGTGCCGGCCATCAATACGGAGGAGGGCCGTTTCCATGGCGTCCGGGTCGAGCCCCAGGGCGATATAAATTTTCCGACCTGCCGATGACTGCGCTGTCATCAGGGCGAAACACCCCTCCGGATCGTGTGCAACCAGAAACCTCACGAAGCGCGAACACAGCGCACAATCGCCATCATAGATGTAGAGGTCGCATGTATCCCGGTCCATGAAGTCGGTCCACCTTTCAGGTTGAACTTAGGTTACGTGAAAAGGTTGAAATATGTGTCAATTGCGCGCTGCGGCGTGCGGGTGCCACGTTGACCCCCGGGCCATTGCGGGCCAGATTCATGGTCCATGACTGCTGCCGCCAAGAAACCCTCTGAAACACACCTGCACCTGGCCGGGGAGCTGCTGACACCGCTGCCGGAGGGGGCGTTGTGGTGGGCGGCCGAGCGGGTGCTGGTCGTGTCCGATCTCCATTTCGAGAAGGGGAGCGCGTTTGCGGCGCGGGGCCAGTTGTTGCCGCCCTACGATACGGCCGCGACGCTGTCACTGGTCGAGCGACTTTGTGCCGGGCTCCAGCCGAAGACCGTGATCTCGCTGGGCGACAGTTTCCACGACCGGGCGGCCGAGCTGCGCCTGCCGGAGGAATATGCGCGGCGCATTCAGGCGCTGACATCGGCGCATGACTGGGTCTGGGTAGAGGGCAATCATGATCCGGACCCGCCGGCCCATCTCGGCGGCCGCGCCAGCAAGGTGCTGCGCATCGGGGCGCTGGTCTTCCGGCACGAGCCGACGGGGGAAATCGGCGAGGTGTCCGGGCATTTGCATCCGGCCGCCAAGATCATCGGGCGGGGGCGTTCGGTACGGCGGCGCTGCTTCGCCAGCGATGGCGCGCGGCTGGTGATGCCCGCCATGGGCGCCTTTACGGGCGGACTGAACGTGCTGGATGAAGCGTTCGCACCGATCTTCCCGGAAGGGGCCATGGCCTTCGCATTGGGGCAGGAGCGGGTGTTCATGGTGGCCGCCAAAAGCCTTGTGGCCGATATGCCACGCGGCGCGCGCTGGAAATTCTGAGCGGCTAATATCGTTTGTGCATCGCACAAAAGCGTGCCATATGCCGCTGTAGCAGGGCGAATAGCTGCTGCTCTCGCATTGATCGTTGCCTTTTCCGGGTTCGCGTCGAGTGCGCCAACAACCGGGATGCCGATCGAAAGCAGGCTTCCTAAAATTTAGAGCCTAACAGGGCGCGCGGACTTTTGAGTCCGCTGGGCGCCCGCACATGAAAGTATTGATTTGACACAGTTTACCGAACTCGGCCTCGCCGAGCCCGTCCTCAAGGCGATTGCTGCTGAGGGCTATACCAAGCCGACTCCGATTCAGGAGCAGGCGATCCCGACACTGCTGGAAGGCCGCGACCTTGTGGGCATTGCCCAGACCGGCACCGGCAAGACCGCAGCCTTTGTGCTGCCGCTGCTGAGCCGTATGGCGTCCAATCCTGGCCGCCCTGTCTCCAAGGCAGCCCGCATCCTGATCCTGGCGCCGACGCGTGAGCTGGCCGCCCAGATCGCCGAAAGCGTGCGCGTTTATGGTAGCCAGATGAAGCTGACCACGGCGATTGTCGTGGGCGGCGTGAAGCCCGGCGGACAAGTCCGTGCGCTGGCACGCGGCGTGGACGTATTGGTGGCAACACCGGGACGTCTGCTGGACCATATGGAAACCGGCGCCGTGAATCTGAGCGGTACCGAAGCGGTCGTGCTGGATGAAGCCGATCAGATGATGGATATGGGCTTTCTGCCTGCGATCCGTAAGGTGATGAAGGCCATTCCGACGCGCCGCCAGACGCTGCTCTTCTCGGCGACTATGCCGAAGGAAATCCGCTCACTTGCGAATGATTTCCTGCGCGATCCGGCTGAAGTGACCGTCGCCACCGTTTCCAAGCCTGCCGAAAAGATCGACCAAGCGGTCTATATGGTAAAGGGCACGGCCAAGCCGCGCCTGCTGGCCGAAATCCTGTCTGAGGACGACATGGACCGCGCCATCGTGTTCACCCGCACCAAGCATGGCGCTGACAAAGTGGTCCGCTACCTTGCCAATGAAGGCCTGTATGCCGAAGCGATCCACGGCAACAAGAGCCAGAACCAGCGCATTCGTGCATTGGACAATTTCAAGAAGGGCAAGGCCCCGATCCTGGTTGCGACCGACATTGCCGCGCGCGGCATTGATGTCGACGGCGTCAGCCATGTTGTGAACATGGACATGCCGAACCTGCCGGAATCTTATGTTCACCGCATCGGCCGGACAGCTCGCGCCGGGAAAAGCGGCATTGCATTGTCCTTCGTGGGCAATGATGAGCGCGGATATCTGCGTGACATCGAAAAACTGATTGGTCGCAAGATCGACCGGATTGATCTGGACGAAGACATGGCGCTCGACCTGTCCTTGCCGGAAGAGCCGGGTCCGCACACCAAGCAGAGCCGCGGCGGCGGTGGCAGAAGCCAGGGCGGCGGACGTCGTCAGGGCGGCCAGTCGCAGAACCGTAATCGCTCCGGCGGTGGGGGCGGCAAAGGTGGCTACAAGGGCGGCAAGCCCGGTGGATCACGGGATGGCGGCGATAGAAGCGCCGCGCGTTCCGAATCCGGCGGGGGTGGCTCCCGTCAGGGTGGCAACGGTCAGAAGCGCCGGAGCAAACCGAACAAGTCCTGGTCGCCCGTCAGCTAAGGCCGGCCTGCACTCTTTACCCAATGTCAGCCTTGTTTCCGCGCCGTCCTTCCGCCAAGGATAGGCCGGAAACAAGGAGGATATGCCATGAAGACTGCCATCACAGAAATGTTCGGAATCGAGCATCCGATCATCCAGGGCGGCATGCACTATGTCGGGTTTGCCGAAATGGCTGCCGCCGTGTCGAATGCTGGCGGTCTCGGCATCATTACGGCCCTGACGCAGAAAACCCCTGCAGACCTCGCAAATGAGATCGCGCGCTGTCGTGACATGACTGACAAGCCGATCGGCGTGAACCTTACGTTCCTGCCGGTCGTCAACGCGCCGGACTATCCAGGCTATGTGAAAGCCATCATCGAAGGCGGTGTGAAAGTTGTTGAGACCGCCGGGAACAATCCTGTGCAGGTCCTGCCGATCCTGAAAGAGCACGGCATCAAGGTGATCCACAAATGTACCGCCGTACGCCACGCGCTGAAGGCACAATCCATTGGCTGTGATGCGGTCTCCGTCGATGGTTTCGAGTGCGGCGGACACCCTGGCGAAGACGATATCCCGAACATGATCCTTCTGCCGCGTGCGGCGGATGAACTGGAAATTCCATTCGTTTCCTCAGGTGGTCAGGCGGATGGACGCAGCCTCGTGGCATCTCTCGCCATGGGCGCGTCGGGGATGAACATGGGCACACGCTTCATCGCGACGAAGGAAGCCCCCGTGCACCAGAATGTGAAGGATGCCATCGTTGCCGCGTCCGAACTCGATACCCGCCTTGTCATGCGTCCGCTGCGCAATACCGAGCGCGTGCTGACCAATGTTGCGGTTGAGCGCCTGTTGGAAAAAGAGCGCAAGCTGGGCGCAGACCTCAAATTCGAAGACATTATCGAAGAGGTCGCAGGCGTCTATCCGCGCATCATGAAAGAAGGCGAAATGGATGCAGGTGCCTGGTCCTGCGGCATGGTCGCCGGTCTAATCCACGACATTCCGACCTGTAAGGAACTGATCGACCGAATCATGAAAGAAGCTGAAGATATCATCACAAACCGTCTGGCAGGCATGCTGTCGGGCAAGGTTCCGGCCTGATCCATTCTGAAAGAACTTTCTCATGATCCGTATCCCCCTTTTCGCCAGTGCCTGTCTCGCTCTCGCCGCCTGCGGTATGGGCGTCTCAAGCGACAATAACGCAGCATCTGTTTGCAATACCATGCTGGCGGGGGATCCGGAGATTGTGGAAGATCTCGCCGAGGACGGCGATACGATCGAAGTCTATTGCGGTTGCTACCAGACCCTGCTGGCTGATAAGTCCGAAGACGATCAGGCCGACATTTTGAAAGTCAGCCAGGTCGTGGCGGACATTCGCGAAGATGAGAGCCTGGGCCTGGAAGACGCCGCCGGTCGCCTGATGAGTGATTTCATCGAGGATGGCAGCAGTCCGGCCTATGGTATCACTCGGAGTGATTTCGAAATGACGGGCACCTATATCGATCAGGTTCGCCGTGAGCTGAACAAGGACGACAGCGCCTGCACGGCGTCCTGAATCTCAGGATAGCGCAGCCTCGATCGCGGCAGCGATTTCAGCTTCTGACATAGATTTTGTCACGGTGCTGATCACATCTCCAGAAGACCGGTCAATCAGATAGAGTTGGCCGGTCTTTATTTTGTCCGGGAAGATTTCGCGCATCGTGCCAGCGATGCCGAGGGTCTCTGCGTCTGCGAAATAGGCAGAGTCGTCCCTGGATGAATAGTCGAGGGCGAAGAACTCAGCGCCGTCAAACGGGTTTGAGGCCCGCACGGTTTCGACCTTGGGATCGAGCACCTTGCAGCTGCCACACCAGCTGGCATAGCTCAGGACTGCCAGAACTTTCGTGTCTTCAGCAGGCGCGGTGATTTCCTTGACATCAGCAAGACTGCCGGACGCAGCCACGGATGGGCCACATGCGGCAAGCGCAGCGATCGAGATGGCAGCAAGGCTGAAGCGCATGAAATTCTCCTGAAGTTTGAGCAAGCAGACCTAGCATGAGCGTAGACCTTGTGGGGTCACACTTGCGTTATTCAACGCGAACGCTGGCGGCACCTGACTTTACCCGACCGATGATGGCCGCATCGGCATGGCCGTGGCGGCGGAAGGTTTCCAATACCGAGTGCGCCGCCTCGGGCGAACAGGAAACGAGCAGCCCGCCGCTGGTCTGCGGGTCGCAGAGCAGGTCGGTCTCCATCGCGGACATCTGACCCGTGACCATATGAGATACCGAATCCCAGTTGCGGCCGGACGCGCCGGTCTTGATGCCTGACTGTGCGTGGTGACGGGCGCCTTCAAAGACAGGGACCTTGTTTTTCTCGATAACGATCTGAAGGCCGGCACCGCGCGCCATTTCGCTGGCATGGCCGAGCAGGCCAAATCCGGTCACGTCGGTTGCGGCATGAACATCAGAAATTTCTGAGAGTTCCGTACCCGGCGTATTGAGCCGTGTCGTCGAGGCGACCATTTCGTCATACTCGGCAGGGGAGAGGAGTTCCTGTTTCAGCGCGGCGGAATAGATGCCAATGCCGAGTGGTTTGCCAAGGATCAGGACATCGCCCGCCTGTGCGTTGGAGTTCAACAGCAACTTGTCGGGATGGCCCATGCCGAGGGCGACGAGGCCGTAGATTGGCTCGGCGGAGTCAATCGAATGCCCGCCCGCGATGGGCGCGCCGGCGGCCTCGGCCACGCTGCGCCCGCCCGCAAGAATGGCGCGGATCGTCTCATTGGCAATCTTGCCGATGGGCATGCCGACAATGGCGAGACAAAAGATGGGTTTCGCCCCCATCGCGAAGATATCCGACAGGGCATTGGTTGCGGCGATGCGCCCGAATGTATGCGGGTCGTCGACGATGGGGGTGAAGAAGTCGGTCGTGGCAACGAGCGTGGTTGTCTCGTTGATGAGGTAGACGGCCGCATCATCGCTCTTGCCCGCGTCCACAATCAAGTCTGAATGGCCAAGTGACAGGGGCATCTCACTGAGAATATCCGCCAGCACATTCGGCGCGAGCTTGCAGCCACAGCCGCCCCCATGGGCGAGGGATGTCAGGCGGGGTTCAGTGTGATGGTCGGGCATGATGGGATCCTCTCGGGCTGCAGGCTTACCGCGCCGGGCACTGGCGGGGCAAACAAAACCTGCTAATCGAAGAGAGATGCCTTATCTCGAAACCGTCACGGATATCAGCCCGGAAAACCTGTCGCGCTATGATGCGATCATTGACGTGCGCTCTCCTGCCGAGTTCGCGGATGACCACATGCCGGGCGCCATCAGTCTGCCGGTGCTGTCGAATGAAGAGCGCGCGCGCGTTGGCACCATCTACAAGCAGGAGAGCCCGTTCCGCGCCAATCGCGTCGGTGGCGCAATTGTGGCGCGCAATATTGCGCACCACTTGGAGACCGCGCTGGCAGACAAGCCGAAGAGTTGGCGACCGCTGGTCTATTGCTGGCGTGGCGGAATGCGCTCGAACTCCATGGCGACGATCCTGTCCTCGGTCGGCTGGCCGAGCGGCGTGGTGAAGGGAGGGTACAAGACGTGGCGGCGGGAAGTCGTAACAGGGCTGGAGCATGAGGACAGCCGGCTGCCGGTGCGCCTGATCGATGGTCAGACCGGCACGGGCAAGACGGCGTTGTTGCAGGCCATTGCAGCGGCTGGCGGGCAGGTGATTGACCTTGAAGGTCTCGCCCATCATCGCGGTTCGGCTTTTGGTGATCTTGGTGACGCGCCACAGCCGGCCCAGCGCTTGTTCGAAAGCGGCATCTGGCAGCAGTTGCGTCAGTTCGATCTGAGCCGTCCGGTCTTTGTCGAGGCGGAGTCCGCGCGGGTCGGCCGCTGCCGCGTGCCCCGGCGCCTGTGGCACTCCATGCTGGCGGCGCCGCGCATCGAGATGAGGGTTCCTTCAGACGTGCGCGCAGACTTCCTGCTCTCTGCCTATGAAGACATCATCCGGGACAAGGACCGGCTGATGGAAGCGCTCGCCAAGCTGAAGGGCCTGCAGTCGAAAGAGACGCTGGCCGAGTGGCAGGCATTGGCGGAGGCGGGAGACTATCGCGCGCTGGCGCGCCAGTTGATGGACCGGCACTACGATCCACTCTATGCGCGCAGCCGCAAACGGCGCGAAGATGCGCCGGTAGATATGGTCAGGTTGGAGAGCCTGGATGATACGGCGCTGAAGCGAGCCGCAGAGAGACTGGTGTCGGGCACCTAGCGTCCGCGCGCCTCTTCCGTGCCGCGCCGGGCCAGTTCGTCGGCTTTTTCATTGCCGGGGTCACCGGCATGGCCCTTCACCCATTTCCAGGTGATGTCATGGCGCTGACAGGCTTCGTCCATCGCCATCCAGAGATCCTGATTCTTGACCGGCTTCTTTGCGGCGGTCTTCCAGCCATTGCGTTTCCAGCCATGTATCCATTTGGTCAGGCCGTCTTTCACATAAGTGGAATCGACGTGCAGGGTGATCCTGGACGGACCTTTCAGCGCGTTCAGCGCCTCGATCACGGCCAGCATTTCCATACGGTTGTTTGTGGTGGCCTTGTCGCCGCCCCAGAGTTCCTTGCGGTTGTCGCCTGCCACGAGCAGGGCGCCCCAGCCGCCGGGGCCGGGATTGCCGCTGCAGGCACCATCTGTCCAGATTTCGATCTTGTCAGTCATGGCTTTCAGGTGCGGGGCTTTGGCGGGTCCGTCAAGCATCAGAAGACGCTGATGTCTGCCTCATGCAGTTGTTGCGCGGGCTTGACGATGGCGAGAAAGAGCAGGCCGCAGACGAGGCCGGCCAGCGCACCGATACAGGCGCCGGTGAGGACTGCGCCGAGGCCGGTCAACAGCGACGCTGTCACGCCGAATCCCCCTGTCGTGCCACCGACGAGCAGGGCGCCCCAGATGCTGGCCCAGCGCAAGTAGGGCGCGCGGGCCGCGATTCCCTGATGCGGGAACCTGCCGATGGACAGACCCATGGCCAGCCACGCGGCTGGCACGGTGACGAAGCACAGGATGAAGTTGAACAGGGACATCATCGCAGCCATCTGGATGCCGAACAGGAAGCCGCTATTTGGGCGATCGAACATGGTGGGCAACATGCCAATCCCTTCGAGCACGCCAAAGACAAAGGTCAGGAAAAGTCCGATCAGCGTAACGCCAAGGCACGCCGCCAGGGAGGACAAGAGCAGGCCGAGTTTTACACGGCGGATCTTTCGGTCCTTGCTGAGGGCTCGATAGTCGACCGAAAGGTCAGACGGACCGGTGCCAACCACCTCACCATTTGGTCCGAACTCTGTCATGCACCATAGCCTTCCGCACTCGTCACTTTGCGATGAAAGGCGAGGCGGCCGGCATATTCGAGGGGATTCTTGGGCTTTACGAGGGCGCCCTCAGGCGTCGAGGTCCAGTCCACCATCCGCGTCAGGAAGAAACGCAATGCTGCGCCGCGTGCCAGCAGGGGCAGGGCGTCGCGCTCAGTTGGCTGCAGCGGGCGCACGCTCTCATAGCCTGCGATCAGGTTTGCGCCCTTGGAATAATTGTAGTCGATGGCGCCGCGCCCTGGATTGTCATCAAAGGCCCACGCATTCAGGCAGATGGCGAGGTCATAGGCGAGCGCATCTGTGCAGGCGAAATAGAAATCGATAATGCCGGAAAAGTCTTCGCCCAGGAAAAACGCATTGTCCGGGAAGAGATCGGCATGAATGGTCCCGCGCGGCAGGGTCAGGCTTTTTGGCTTGGCCTCTGCGATATCAGCAAGGGCTTCGTCGATCAGGGCTGACAAGCCGGGTTGCAGTTTTTCGGCCTCGTCCGACTGGCCTGCCCAGAGGCGCGGCCATGCCGATGGACCAAGACTGTTGGGACGGGTCATCTCAAAATCTGAAAGCGTGACATGCATCCGCGCGAGACCTTCCCCCAGACCACGGCACTGGGCGGGAGTCGGCTTTTTCGGCGAGAGTCCATCAAGGAAAGACACGATCACCGCGGGCCGTCCCTCGAGCGTGCGGAGCGCTTTGCCGTCTTTCGCGAGGATGGGCTCCGGGCAGGGGAAGCCCTTGCCCGCCAGATGCTGTTTCAGGCCAATGAAATAGGGCAGGTCATCCGCATTCACCCGTTTTTCGAACAGGGTAAGAATGAACCGGCCCGTCGTGGTTTCGAGATAGTAGTTCGAATTCTCGACGCCCTCGGCAATGCCCTTGAAAGACAGGGCATTGCCGAGATTGTATTCGTCGAGAAACGCCGCCAGCGCGTCGTCTGAAACCTGAGTGTAAACAGCCATGAAGACCGATTAGGCGGTCTTGGCGACCATGTCACGCTGCAGCGTCTTCCCAGCCAGCAGATAGTGGATTGCTGCCCAGCCATAGATCGATGCGAAGATGATAATCGACCATTGCAGGCCGCGTGCGTCGGCGCTGGTACAGGCGGCAACCTGGTCGGCGCTGAGGCTTGCAGCTTCCTTGCAGAGGTCCAGTGTCAGACCGAGATCGGCACCCGACAGCATCATCGTCTTCAGCACTGTGGACAACAGACCGATCAGGGTGGGGCCAAGGCCGAGCCCGATCAGGTTGACGGCAAAGAGCGTGATGGCCACGGCGGTCGCCCGCGTGCGCGCATCCACGACGCCGGCTGAGACGGCATACATTGGCCCGAGATAAAAATAGTGCAGCATGGCGGCGGCCATGAGCGGTGGCAGCATCAGCGCGACCGACGGGCTGAGATAGCCGAGCCAGTAGAGCGGCACCGACAGGCCCATGCCGAGAGCAGGCATCCAGGACAGGGCCGTCGGGTAGCGTTTCGCGAGGCGATCAGCGAGGAAGCCAGATAGGAACACACCAATGGCAGCCATCAGGCCCAGCACCAAAGAGAAGATGAGGGCGGCTTGTGTGAGGGTCAGTTCATGCGTGCGCAGCAGGAAGGAGGTGGAGAAGGCCGCGATCCCGTATCCTGCAAATGAGGCGAGCGCTGCGCCAAAGACGACATGCACATAGGTCGGCTTCTTGCTGAGCTTCTTCAGTGCGGCGCCGAAGGATTCCCGTTCCGGCTTCGCAGCATTCGGCGGATCGGTGTAGCCGCGCGGCGGCTCCTTGACCGTGAGGCCGATGATCAGCGCGAACACCAGGCCGGGCAGGCCGACCGCAATGAACGCAATGCGCCAGCCTTCGAGGCTCTTCCAGTCGATCATGTCTGCGACCCAAGTCCAGCCCCATCCTTCCAGCAGGGCGTGGACATTCTCGCCCGTAACATAATCATTGATCGGGCCTGCGGCGAGACCGGCGCACATGCCACCAAGCGGCACGCCAAGCGCGTAGATTGAGGCGGCGGTCGCCCGACTACCGGGCTTGAAATAGTCGGCGATGACCGATTGCGCCGGCGGCGTACACCCGGCCTCACCAACTCCGACCAGAAGGCGGAAGGCGAACATGGTCGCGAAACTGACGGCAAATCCGCAAAGGACGGTCATCAGGCTCCACATCGTCAATGAGGCCACGATAATCATCATGCGGCTCGTCTTCTCCGAAAAACGGGCAATCGGAATACCGAGCGTGGTGTAGAACGTGGCGAATGCCAGACCCCCGAGCAGACCCATCTGCCAGTCTTCCAGACCAAGGCTGTTGCGGATCGGATCGGTCAGGATGCCGAAGATGGACCGATCAATGAAATTGAAGATGTAGACGATGAGCAGGGAGCCGAGCACATAGGCGCGATATCCCTTGGTGCGATAGCCGGTTTCAAAACCGGGTTTCTCGTCGAGCGCAGCGGTCGTGTCTGTCATTCTACTTGTGTCTTTCCGTCGCTGTGTTTCAGGAATTCATGTCGGCGGCTGGGGAATCGGGATTGTACCGATCCCTCATGAATGAACGCGAAGCCATGAAGTAGCAAAATGCGGCGACGATGAAGAACAAGACCGTCGCGGCCATGGAGTGGCGCAGGCCATTGGCATAGGCGCGGCAAAGCTCAGGGCCTTCCGCGCCGAGGGCAGCCGGGTCCGTGCCGCAGAGGCGCGGATTGAAGGCGTCCGCAAAGGCTGACAGGCCGGCTTTGCCGATTTCCTGTCCCATGAAGAAATCGCTCATCGCCCCGACAAAGAGCGGGCCAATGCCATTGCCGATCAGGCTGACAATCAGCAGCAGCACGGCAATCGTGGTGGCGCGCGACTGTGGGCTGACAATGGCCGTGCCGACCATGTACTGGCTGGAAAGATAGGCGTAGTGCATCGTGCCCGCGATGATCCACAGACCAAAGGCGATCTCGATGGTCGGGGCAAAGAAGGCGCCAACATAGGCGGGCACGGCAATCAGCAGGCCAACGCCCGGGAGCCATGCCGAGATCGTGGAGAAGCGGCCTGCGAGCTTTTCCGAGATGTACCCGCCGAGGAATGTGCCGAGAGCGGCAACTGCAGCCAGCGGCGCGCCATAGAGTACGGCAGCGTCGCGCACATCAATACCATGAACGCGCTGGAGGAAAGGCGCCTGGAAGCTGATCAGTCCATAGCCGACAAAGGCCACCAGAGCGGCGCCGAGCGATAGCCACCAGAATGTCGGCTTGGCAGAAAATTCACGGAAGGCATCAAAGAAAGGGGCCTTGCCATTGCCCTTTGCCGAGGGCGGGTCGGAATAGCCGCGAGGAGGTTCCTTGATGGTGAACATCAGGATGATCGCGATCAGCACGCCCGGCGCGCCGACAACCACAAACGCGATACGCCAGCCTTCCACGGTCGACCAGTCGAGATTACCAAACAAACCCCCAAGACCGAGCGAACCGATCCAGTTGCCGAAATCAGCCCCCTTGATGCCGGCAATCGTGCCGCCGAAGAGTTGCGCAAGCACGCCGCCAAGCGTGACGCCCATGGAATAGATGCCGAGCGCACCCGCGCGGCTTTTCGGGGGGTAATAGTCAGTGATCAAAGAGTTGGCGGGTGGTGTGCAGCCTGCTTCGCCGACGGCAACGCCGACGCGAAAGACGAGTAGCCAGATGAAGCCTGAAGCGACCCCGCAAAGCGCTGTCATGACGGACCAGACGATGATGCAGAGCGCAATGATCAATACGCGATTGGCGCGGTCAGCCCACATCGCGATCGGAATGCCCATAGCGGCATAGAACAATGCGAATGGCGGCCCGGACAAGAGGCCCCATTGCGTATCATTCAGCTGAAATGTGTTGATGATCGGCTGGGCAACAACCGAAATGAGCGTTCGGTCGATGAAGTTCAGCGTGTAGACCAGCATCAGGGCGATCAGCACATAGGTGCGATAGCCTTTTGAACCGAAGCCTGTGATGTGTCCGCCCGTGGCCGTTTGGCCAGCTGTCGTGTCGGTCATCCGCCGAAAATCCTCCCGAAAATACCGGGCGCGTCTTGGCGGCGCCTCTCTACATGTCCCCTACGGTAATGACATGTGCGGGGGGCGCAAGGCCTTACTCTGCGACAGCGTGCGAGCAAGGCCTTGCGGAGGTCAAATTGCCACTACTGGCTCAGCGCCAACTGTACTTCCGACGCCGCAACGGCGAGGGCTGCAGCATCAGCGTCCATTGGGGCAGGGCGAAGCGCGGTCGGGTAGGCTTCAGCCAACAGGCCAAGCGCCGCGCGAATGGATTCTGCTGCTTCGGAATTTTCGGCCGTGATGTCGCTTTCCGCTTGCGTAAAGGCGCGCTCGGCGGCCTGATAGAAGCCGTAGCCGTCCAGATACGTCTCGTAGAAATCAGAATCGAGCGACAGGCGATACATGTCGGATGCGCGATCGATCTGGTCGGAGGCGACATGGGCGCTGACCATGGCATCGGACATGTCGGTGGCGGGGGCGCTCTCGGCGGCTTTGTCGAGCGCGGCAAGGATCGCGTCCGTGCGGGCGTTGATCTGTTCCTGGCTTTCCCCGGCAAAGACCGCTGCAGACGTGTCTGTAAACAGGTCGGTAAAGTCGGCGACGCCTTGAGCTGCAAAGACCGGCTCCATGTCGAACAGGACTTCGGAGACCGGATGCGCGTACATTTCAGCCGCGGCGGTCGTTTCGCCTTTGGCGTAGGCGTCGCGCGCGGCCAGGACGTGGGCTGCAGCAATGGCCAGCGCGGCCTTGTAGACGACCGGGTCGGTATAGGCGGCGTCAATGGTCACACCGCCTTCGCCTTCACCGCCTTCAGTGGCCAGTGTGTTGGCTTCTGCGGTTGGATCCACTTCTGCAGGTGTTTCAGGCTGCGCGATCTCTGTGCCTGCCTCGTCGGCAGGGGCGGCAGGCTCACTGCAACCTGCAAGCGCGCCAGTCATCAGGACGGTGCCCAGACCAAGACTGGTCCACTGCTTCAGTTTGGTGTCAAAGGCCATGATATACTTCCTCTTTGCGTCGATCTGCTATAGCGCTGAATGACGCAAATGCAAATTATTCGCAAGTAGGCGCAACATGCTTTTGACCCTTTCCAACGTACTCGATGAGGCCGACCTGCGTGATGTCCGCGATCTGGTCGCAACACTCGGCTGGCGCGATGGCGCAGAAACGGCCGGTGGCATGGCCCGGGCGGTCAAGCGCAACCAGCAAGCAGATCTGACATCCCGTACCGGCGCGCAGGTTCGCCAGCTGCTGAAGGCCAAGGTGGAGCGACACCCTGTTCTGCGTGCGGCGGCCCAGCCACGCCAGTTCTCGAAACTGATTGTCAGCCGGACCGAGGAGGGCGGCGGATACGGTCATCATGTCGACAATCCATTCATGGGAGCAGGGGAGTCGCGCTTGCGCACGGACTTTTCTTTCACGCTCTTCCTGTCCGATCCGGGCGACTATGAGGGGGGCGAGCTGGAGATCGATCTGGCGGGGATGACCCAGTCCATCAAATTGGACGCGGGAGACATGGTGCTCTATCCATCGACCAGTTTGCACCGGGTTGCGCCGGTGACTTCCGGCAAGCGGCTCGTCTGTGTTGGCTGGATTGAGAGCAGCGTGCCAGATGCGGCGGTACGGGAGATCATCTTTGACCTTGAGAATCTGCGATCCAGCCTGTCGGGCAGGCTGGATCTTCAGTCTCCGGAAATGCTGGTTCTGTCGAAGAGTATTTCCAATCTGGTGCGCCGGTTCGGCCAGAGCTAAGTCATGGCAGTAAGGGTGTCGGGCAAGCCAGTTGCAGCTAGCAGGAAGCAGATGGCCGCAAGAATCGACCCGAAAGTGCGAACATGGTTCCACCCTGTCCAGACGGTACCGAACCTCTTCCAATAGATCGCGGCATCCGGCGAAGAAGGCGTAAGGCCGTCGAGATGTTTATTCATCGGAACGTTGCCGAACATGGTGACCCCGAGCACGGCCGTCATGTAGATCGCGGTTCCGATCAGTATCAGGATCTTTGGTGACCCTTCCAGGCTTTGCCAGGCATAAAGGGAGGCGGCGAGCATGATAGGTGCCAATGCCAACGTGATCGCCAGAAATGCCGAGCGAAACACTGTCCGGTTGATCTGTTGCATGGAGTCGATGCCGCCAGCTGGCGCGGCGCGGATGATGCCTGACATTACGAAATCGGAGAAGGCTTGAAACACACCGCCGACGAGGGCGGTAAAAAGACCGATGGTGAGGCAGGCATAGACAAAGAGATGGGTCGTCATGAGTTTGATTCCTTGGATGTGGCATGCCCGCCGAAGAGGATCAGTCACCTAGGGACATGCGGGGTGAGTGAGGCGGGCGTCACGCAGCGGCGCTCCAGAGCCCGGAGGCGGCGACTTCGTTGGCGAAGTCGGAAAAGTCCTTTGGCGGTCGGCCCAGGGCCCGTTCCACACCGTCACAGATTTGGGCATTGCGGCCATCAAGTATGGTGGAGAATAGGTAGTCGAGCAGCCAGATCATGTCTTCCGGAGCGCCAGCCTGGCGAAACCCTTGAAGAAATTCATTAGCAGGCACACGGACGAAACTGATCTTGCGGCCGATTGCGTGTGACAATTCGCTGGCCAGTTCGTCAAACGTCATCAGTCGGGGACCGGTCACTTCGTAGACTTCGCCAATATGTCCGGTCTCGGTGAGAGCCGCGACGGCCACGTCGGCGATATCCTCGGCATCCACGAACGGTTCCGGCACATGTCCAGCCGGCAGTGTGATGTCACCAGACAGGACCAGCGGCAGGAAATCGCCTTCGGAGAAATTCTGATTGAACCAGCTGGCGCGCACAATGGTCCAGTCGAGACCGCTTTCCTGCACGATGCGCTCGCAGGCCTGGGCGTCTGGCTCTCCGCGTCCAGACAGCAGGACGAGATGCTGCACGCCCTGCGCTTTTGCGCGTTCGACAAGGTGCCGGATCGCTTGCTTGGCGGCGGGCACGGCGAGGTCAGGCGTGTAGCTGATATATACCGCGCTCATGCCAGCCAGCACGGCGTCCCAGCCGGACGGCTCATCCCAATCGAAGGCGGGCGAGCCGGACCTTGATCCGACCCGGGTATCAATACCCCGCGCGCGCAACCGGCCGACAATCCGACGACCGGTCTTTCCGGTGCCACCCAATACGAGCACGGGCCCGCGATGCGTTGTCTGGTTATGAAGGTGCTGTGTCATGTTCAATCTCCTTTGCTTGACACGGTGTAAAGTTGACATGGCGTCAAGTGCCTATAGATTGACATCATGTCAAGTGAGAATCTCGAAACCCGCGAAAAAATCATGCGCGCTACATGGAAATTGCTGGAGGAATCTGGCGGGTCCGGCGTGCGCATGAGCGATATCGCCAAGGCCGCGGGCATCAGCCGCCAGGCCGTCTATCTTCATTTCCTGACACGCGCGGACCTGCTGACCGGGACGGCGCGCTATATGGACGAAGTCCGAAACATAGACGAACGTCTTGCGGCGAGCCGTAAGGCCAAAGGAACGGACCGTCTGGATTTGTGGGTAGAGGCGTGGGGGAACTATATTCCGGAAATTCACGGAGTGGGGCGCGCCTTGATCGCCATGCGAGACACCGACGACGCCGCTGCGGCTGCCTGGAATGACCGAATGCAAGCCGTACGGCATGGATGTGAAGCCGCTGTGATGGCGCTCAAGGCCGCAGACCGGCTGATGCCCGACTATTCAGTCGAACAGGCAACGGATTTGCTCTGGGCGCTGTTGTCAGTCGAAGTGTGGGAAAAGCTGCGGTTCGAATGCGGATGGTCGCAGGCCGTCTATATTACGACTGTTCAGAAAATGGCGCGCGACAGTCTGGTGTCCTGATCAGATCAGTCCGGCTGATTTCAGGCTGGTGACGCCGCCCGTGCCGGCAATCAGATGATCGTGCACGGTGATGTCGAATGGATCGAGTGCATCAATGATCTCGCGGGTAATGTCGATGTCTGCGCGCGACGGTGTGGGGTCACCTGACGGATGATTGTGCACCAGAATGAGCGCTGATGCATGCAGCTCCAGCGCGCGGCGGGCGACCTCACGCGTATAGACGGGCGCATGGTCGACCGTGCCATGTCCCATGATTTCGTCGGCGATCAACTGGTTTTTCCGATCCAGGAACAGGATGCGGAACTGTTCGCGCTTTTCGTGCTGGAGTTCGGTGCGAACATAATCGATGAGCGCCGACCAGGAGGAAATGGCGGGCTTCTTCTGGATCGTCTCTCTGGACGCCCGGGCGTTGAGCTCCGCAATGGCCTTGAGATACGCCGCGACTGTCTCGCCGACACCGTTGACCTTGATGAGGTCGGATGTCGGCGCAGCGAGGATGGCCGACAGACTGCCAAAGCGGGCTTCCAAAGCTTTCGCGATGGGTTTGACATCCCGGCGCGGGATGAAGGCCATGAGCAAGACTTCGAGCACTTCGTAATTGCTCAGCGCGGTTGCGCCGCGCGTCAGCAGTTTGCCTCGCAATCGGTCGCGATGACCTTTCCAGTGGGGTTCTTCGGGGGACGTGCTCATTATGGTTGAAAAACCATGAAATGACGTTTCGATAAAGTGACTTAGATCACGTGGCCCCAGATTGAACTTGAGAATTGTGTGGTCGCGGATAGACTTCCCCCAGGGACAATCCGTGGGAGAATGAAACATGTTGAATAAAATCGCGCTTTGCAGCGCTGGCTTGCTGGCGCTGTCTGCTTGCATGACCCAGCCGAAAGACCATGACCATCGCGGTGCTTCAGCAGATCATGTTCACGCGCATCCCGACAAACTTGTCGTTGCGGGAGCAGGGGAGGCCATCGAGAACCCGTTCCATCCTGTCCGACTATTGCTGTCGTCCGAAGAATCGTCGGGCGATGTGACAGTATACGAATTTGAACTGCCTCCGCGCAGCCCTGGGTCACCGCCGCATACCCATACGCGCGAGGATGAGTATTTCTACGTCGTGTCCGGTGCGCTCAGTGTCATGTCGGGCGACGAGATCCTGTCGCTTTATCCGGGCGACTTCGCTGCGTTGAACCGGGGCAACACGCACATGTTCTGGAATGGCAGCGATGAGACCACGAGGCTGATCATGACCACCACCGGTGGGTCTTTTGAAGGTTTCATGAATGATGCCGGTCCGCGCATTGCGGAGGCCAAGCCGGATTCAGCCGAAGCAGCAGGCGCTGTAATCGGCCAGCTTGCAGCCGAATACGGGATCACGATTGCGATGGAGAAGATGCCTCCGGAAGCCGCGCCAATCTATATGCCGCCGCCGCCCGAAGAATAGCGCCCGCTAAAGCTGGACCTTGTGAGGCTGGTGCCAGCCTTTCGGGGATGTGCTGAAGATTTCAACACCATCCTCGGTCACGCCGACAGAATGTTCGTACTGCGCCGACAGCTGGCGGTCGCGAGTCACGGCCGTCCAGCCATCTGGCAGGATCGCAGCGTCCTTGCGGCCCAGGTTCAGCATCGGCTCGACCGTGAAGAACATGCCGGGCTTCAGTTCCGGGCCGGTATTGTAATCCGATGAGTGGACGACGTTTGGCTCGTCATGGAACAGGCGTCCCAGGCCGTGGCCGCAGAAGTCCTCTACGACCGACATGCGATTCAGCCGGGCGATTTCGGAGATCGCGCCGCCAATGTCACCAAAGCGCTTGCCGGGGCGGATCTGCGCGATGCCGGCCATGAGCGCATCATAGGTCACATCCATCAGGCGCTCGGCCTTCCGCTTTACATTGCCGACGCCATACATGCGCGAATGGTCGCCATGCCAGCCATCAATGATCAGGGTGACGTCGATATTGGCAATATCGCCTTCCTTCAGCGGCTTGGCGCTGGGGATTCCGTGACAGATGACATGGTTGAGTGAAATGCAACTGGCATGGCGGTAGCCGCGATAGCCGATCGTCGCGGAGGTTGCGCCATGATCCATGACGAATTCCCGCACCAGATTGTCGAGATGTTCGGTGGTCACGCCGGGCTTCACTTCCGGCACCAGCATATCGAGGCATTCAGCCACGAGACGTCCCGCCTTGCGCATACCTGCGAAGCCTTCGGCATCGTGAATGCGAATTTCGCCCGTGCGCATCGGCAGCAGGAGGGAAGTGTCAGTCATCAATCGGGGCCTTTCAGGGGCGGAAATACCTGTATCTGCCCCCTAGATAGCAATTTGCCCGGCTAAGTTCCACCTTTCGGCCTGCCAAACAGTATCAGACTCAGGCCCCGTCCGTCTTGTCGCGCTTTTCAGCGGCCGCTTCGGCAGACTTGGCAGCGCGTTTCAGTTCTTCGCGCCGCTCGTCATCAAACCGTTCGGGCTCCTGGTAAATCTCGCGCGTGCCTTCCTCGCTGACCGCTTCCGCGGTGCGGGATTTCAGTCGGCCCCGGCTGACCCCCCAGATCAGGGCGATCAGCAAGAGCAGCGCGCCTACGCCATATAAGAGTTCCGGTGCCATGGGTCTTGATCCTCTGAAAGGGTTACTGGAGCTGGGTGCCAAGCGTGATGTCGATGGCGCCGAGGGCGACCGACATCGGGCAGCCGTTCTTGGCCTTCTCGGCGATGGCGTCAAAATCATCCTGTTCGATGCCTTCAACCACGGCCGTAAGCGTCAAGGCGCTGCGCGTGATTTCGAATCCGCCACCCTCTTTCGGCTCGACCGACACGATGCATTTCGTATCCAGGTCGGTGGCAGGTGTTCCGTTCTCGGCCAGCAGGTGGGAGAGCTGCATGGTGAAACAGCCCGCATGTGCGGCGGCGAGCAATTCTTCCGGATTGGTACCCGACGTGCCGCTCTCATCTTCAAATCGCGCCTTGAAGGAGTAGGCGTGATCGGACAGCGCGCCGCTCTGCGTCGTGAGCGAGCCTTTGCCGTCCGCGAGGTTTCCGGACCAATGGGCGGTGGCATGACGTTTCATGGCGTGTCCTTTCAATCAATTGGGTATTGAAAAATGCAATGCGCGCAGCCTCAATACGTTCCCGCTTGTCTCTCCTAAATGCATTGGTCATGGTCTGGTCCTGCGGGAAGAAAAGGAATGCGCGCAATGCTCAAATTGGAAGCCTGTCGTCGGTGTCTCACCGGGTTTGCCTTCGCCTTGACGGCGCTGTCTCTCGCGGCGCTGCCCGCAATGGCGGAACAGAATGAGGTAGCAGGCTGGCCGCCTCTCGCTCCTGCCGGGTCCGCCAAGGCGTTCAGCTCGGATGGACTGCATGCGCTCGACGAACGCCTGCAGAAGTTCGTCTCGGACGGGCATGTCGTGGGCCTTCAGTCCCTGCTCGTCAAAGACGGTGAGGTTGCTCATTATGGTCAGTACGGTGTGAGGGATGTTGAAACATCGACACCCGTGCAACCGGGCACGCTGTACCGGATCTATTCCATGACGAAGCCGATCACGGGCGTTGCCCTGATGCAGCTCCATGAAGATGGCAAGTTTGACCTCGACGATCCGATCACAAAATACATCCCTGAATTTGAAGCGCTGAAAGTGCTGGCGGGCGAGCATGAAGACGGAACACCTATCCTGAAAGACCCATCGCGCCCCGCGACCATGCGGGAACTGATGAGTCACTCGGCCGGTTTCGCTTACGGCCTTGGTGGAGATGATTATGCCAATGCCCAGTTTCGGGAGCAAAATGTCCTCAAATCGCCTGACCCGCAGACCTTCATCGACAAGGTCGCAGGTATCCCCTTGCTGCATGAGCCGGGGCAAATCTGGTACTATTCGGTCTCGGTCGACATTCAGGGTTACCTGGTAGAAAAATTCTCGGGATTGTCTCTTGGCGAATACCTCAAGGAAAATGTCCTCACGCCGCTGGGCATGGATGATACCGGATTTTATGTTCCTGAAGCGGAGTATGACCGGCTATCCGACGTCGTGTACTATGCCTCCGAGCGGGATCGGTTCGAGCCATTCTACACCGAGACTGTTCAGTTCAGGCAGTCCACCATCGCCTTCGAATCGGGGGGCGGCGGGCTCGTGTCCACGATCGACGACTATGCCCGGTTCTGCCAAATGATGCTCAATGGTGGCACGCTGGACGGTCATCGTATTCTGCAGGAGGACACGGTGGCCCTGATGCGGACAAACCAGTTGCCGCCAGATGCAGGCGTGGAATTTGATGGCACGCAGCGAAGTGTCTTCACGCCGAAGCGTCGCGATTTCGGCATTGACTTCGCCATCATCTCTGATCCGGTCGCCATGGACAGCCCAGCCGGTACCGGCACTTATTATTGGGGCGGGGCTGCTGGGACATGGTTCTGGATCGATCCGGAGAATGATCTATTCTTTATCGGCATGATCCAGCGCTTCGGCGCACGACCCGGGGAGCCGGCGGGTTTTCGTGAGGAATCGATGCGGCTCGTCTATGAGGCGCTTGAAGAATAAGCCAGTCTGGGCAAAGTGTCTTTATGACAAAAGAATCTCCCACGGCAGCCGTCCTCCTGATCGGGGACGAGCTGCTCTCCGGTCGGACGCGCGACATCAATCTGCAACAGATTGCTTCCTATCTTGCGCCGCTCGGTATTCCCGTCCGGGAGACCCGGATCGTGCCCGACGTGGAAGACGAGATTGTCGAGGCCGTGAATTCGCTGCGCGCAAAATACACCTATGTCTTCACAACGGGCGGCATTGGTCCGACACATGATGACATCACGGCTGATGCCATCGCCAAGGCGTTCGGGGTGGAGATTTCAGAACATCCCGAAGTCACGGCTATGCTGGCCCAACGCTATGAGGCAATGGGCACAGACTACACGCCAGCCCGTCGGCGCATGGCGCGTATTCCGCATGGCGCCCAGATCGTGGCCAATCCCGTGTCCGGGGCGCCGGGCTTCCAGACCGGGAATGTCTTTACCCTGGCGGGTGTTCCGTCGGTTGCGCGCGGCATGCTGGAAGATATCGGGCCGAGGCTGGAGACAGGCGCAGTCATTCACAAGGTCACGATACGGGGCAGGGGCTTGCGCGAAGGTGACATTGCCGAACCGCTGGGCGTGCTGGCCAAGGAGATGCCGGACGTCGCACTCGGTTCCTATCCCTGGTTTCGGGGCATTGGTGACAATGGTGTCCACCTGGTTGCCAGCACGATACAGGAAAGCCTTATCCCCATGATTACTGACAAGCTGGAAGCGATCATCTCTGCGACGGGCGTCCAGCCGGAGCGGGTCGAGGACGCAAACGCATGAGTTTTCTGGCGCGCACCCCCGCGATCCTTGTCAGCTTCGTTTCGATGCTGGTGATTGGTGCAGGCTTCGGTCTGTGTCGGCCAATGGTGGGCGGGGCATTTCTCGACATGACCTCCGATCCGGAGATGAGCCGAACGATCATTGCCACGATGAGTGACGCCCAACGTGCCGCCCATGCCTGGGTGACGGTGTTGCTGGATACGGCGTATCCCCTGGCTTATGGGGGCTTCCTCGGCGGACTGGCCCTGCGCTTCTTTGGCGGCATGGGAAAGTACGCAGCGCTACCAGCGTTCGGAGTTGTGATCGCCGACCTGACTGAGAACATGGTTCAGGTGCTGGCCTTGGCGGGATGGGTCGACGCGCTTGATGCCAAGGCCTGGCTGACGCCCCTCAAATTTGGCCTGTTCTTCCTTGCGGCCGGAATCGCCGTGATTGCTCTCGTGATCGGCATTGTGAATCTGGTTCGCAAGCGCCGGGCCTGATCCCTTCCAAAACCGCCCTAACGTCAAGCATGGTCCTCCCCGCTTGTCCTCGCTAAGAGAGGCAAACAGGAAAATTGGAGGATCCCATGGCGGAAGACATCGTAAAGGTCGAATTGGACGGACCGGTTGCGCTCGTAACACTGAACCGGCCCGACGCGCTGAATGCGCTGAACCGAGCCCTGCGCGCCGAGATCGTCAGCGTCTTCAACGAGCTGAAAGAGAACAAGGATGTCCGCGCGGTTGTGCTGACTGGTGCCGGGCGGGCCTTCACCGCCGGGATCGACCTGAAGGAGGCCGGCCAGACCGGTTTCGCCCTGGGCGCTGACGAAGATTCCAAGTCCATAGATATGGCGCGCGCACTGGCCGATTATCCCTGGCCAATCATCGGCGCGATCAACGGCTTTGCAATCACCGGCGGGTTCGAACTGGCGCTGATGTGCGACGTGCTGCTGGCCTCTGAACATGCCAAGTTTGCCGATACACATGCCCGCGTCGGCATCGTGCCGGGCTGGGGCCTCTCACAGAAGCTGTCGCGCATGATTGGTATCAGCCGAGCCAAGGAGCTGTCTTTCTCCGGTAACTTCCTCGATGCCCATACCGCGGAACGTTGGGGACTTGTGAACCGTGTTTACGAATCCGACGAACTCGTGCCGGCTGCCATGAAGCTGGCGCACGACATGTGCAGTTCCCAGCCGGACCTGCTCAAGCAATACAAGGCGCTGATCGATGATGGCTATGGCATGAATTTCGCCGCCGCCATGAAGGAAGAAGTCAAACGCTCCATTGCTCATGCCGAATCTGTGACGGCAGACGCTGTGGAAGAGGCTCGCAAACAGGTTACCGCGCGTGGCCGGGACCAGCAGGAGTAGAGCACCATGAGAGACGTAGTCATTTGCGAACCCGTCCGCACCGCCGTTGGCGGCTTTGGCGGCGCCTTCAAGACCGTGCATGCGCACGAGATGGCATCACATGTCATCCGTGAGCTGATGGTAAAGACAAAGCTGCCCGCCGAGGCGGTGGAAGACTGTATCTTCGCGCAATGCTATCCGACCATGGAAGCCCCGGCCTTTGGGCGCATGGTAGCACTGGATGCCGGGCTAACAACTTCGACCGGTGGCTACCAGATCGACCGGCGCTGTGGCTCCGGCCTGCAGGCGGTGATCAATGCCGTGATGCAGGTGGCAACCGGCGCAAATGACGTTGTCATCGCGGGCGGGGCGGAGAGCATGTCGAATGCGCCCTTCTTCTCCATCGATATGCGGTGGAACATCAAGGGCGACGGCCTGATGCTGCATGATGGCCTGTCACGCGGTCGCTATACAGCCGGCGGCAAGAACCATCCCGTGCCGGGTGGCATGATCGAGACGGCGGAGAATCTGCGCCGTGATTATCAGATCACGCGCGACGCTCAGGATCAGTTCGCTTACAATTCGCACATGAAAGCGGCTGCGGCCCAGAAGTCCGGCAAGTTCTCTGAGGAGATCATTCCGTACACCGTGAAAGGTCGCAAGGCCGATACGGTCGTGGACCAGGATGAGCACATTCGCCCGGATTCCTCTCTGGAGAAGCTGTCCACGCTGCGCGCGATCCGGGGCAAGGTGGACGATCAGTCGACGGTGACCGCTGGCAATGCGTCCGGCCAGAATGATGGCGCGGCAGCCTGCATCGTCTGTACGCGCGAGGCGGCAGAGAAATATGGCCTCAAGCCGCTTGGGCGATTGGTTTCATGGTCGGTTGCAGGCGTTGGGCCTGAAGTCATGGGAATTGGGCCGGTGCCGTCCAGCCAGAAGGCCCTCAAGACGGCAGGTCTTGAACTGAAGGACGTTGACGTCATCGAGCTGAATGAAGCCTTCGCGGCGCAGGTGCTTGCCTGCACCAAGGCGCTTGAATTCTCCGAGGACGACATGGAGCGGCTGAACGTGAACGGCTCCGGCATCTCGCTCGGCCATCCGGTCGGCGCGACCGGCGTGCGCATCCTGACCACGATGCTCCGGGAAATGGAGCGCCGCGAGGCGCGCTATGGCCTGGAGACCATGTGCATCGGGGGCGGGCAGGGGCTCGCAGCCGTGTTCGAGCGGGTCAGCTAGAACACATCTTCAGCCGGTGGCCGTGTGTTCAGCGCAACGGCCACCGCGATAATGAAGAAGACGACGCCGAGCAGATAACACAGGGTGCTGGCAATATGGACCATTCCCATTGTCTGAGCCGTACTGCTGACATCATGCGTTCCGAGGATGACCTGCTGCCGTAGAACTTGTCCGTTGATTTGCGCGGCGTGACCGAACAGCGCTGCACCGAGGTGAAGCGCGCCAAATACGCTGGCCGCCGTTGAAGGCCGGACCCGCAGGATGAGCATATGCACGAGACCAAACGCCACCGCAGACAATCCTGACAGGACGCCTTGCGGCAGGGTGGAGGCCAGCATAGCGGTTCTGGCGAACCTGCTCATGTCTGGCGCGATAAACGCAGGGATGGCTGTGGCCGTCACTATCATCAGAGCAGCCGAGATGAACCAGAGTGTCGGGAGGCTGTTTTTCAACGCGCAGGTCGTCCTTCTTTCTGCTGGTTTCAACGATGAAATCTAGCATCCCCCGTAAAATACCGTTATGTCCAGCATCGGCCATGCGGGCGTGGCGAAATTGGTATACGCAAGGGACTTAAAATCCCTCGGCCGCAAGGCCTTGCCGGTTCGAGCCCGGCCGCCCGCACCATGCCATCATATGTGGCCGACTCTTATGATCGAGACAGAACGCGCAGGTCGCGTCCTTGGTACACGGCTTGCATGTTTCTCGCCCAAGAGGAGAAATGACATGTACCCAGCCATTCTGTCCTGCCGCCGCCCGAAACTACAGGTCCTGCGCCTGTCGGGGGCCTGCCTACCGACTCCCGCTGCACCGGTTTCATTCCCAAAACGCATAGAGCCTATTTCGGCTTTCGGGGAACAAAAGGACAATCTCGATCATATCTAGAGGGCAACACGCAGAGAATTCACAAGGACAAGCCCTCATGTTTCGCGCCCTTATTGCCTCCACTGCCCTCGGCCTGATGGCCCTGCCTGCCTTCGCCGGCCCGGAAGCGGAGGCCGTAATCGAAGGCGCCGCAAAGCATATTGCCGACCCTCAGAAGGGCCGCGAGACGCTGCGCCAGTCCATGGACCTGGATACAGTCGCCAATTTCACCCTCGGGAAATATGCGCGCCGCGTCACGGATCAGGAACGCAGCAGGTTCGCAGACGCCTTCGAAACCTATCTGTTGAGCAGCTTCGAAGACCAGCGTGAAAAATTCCGCGATGCAGAGATCACGGTTACCGGATCAAAGGATCGCACGCCGACAGATTCCATCGTGGAAACGCGAGTCGTTCGCCCCGGCGAGGCGCCTCAGACAGTGCGCTGGCGTGTTATTGAAAAGAATGGCGACTGGCGTGTCGTGGATGTCGAAGTGCTGGGCCTGTGGCTCGCCATCGAACAGCGTGCCCAGATCGCGGCTATCATGGACCGTCCGCGCGCCACGATTGATGATGCGATCAACGCCCTCAATTCCTGACCTGGAATCTGGTCAGGCGGCTTCGTCGACCACAGCTTCTTCCTCATCGGACTTGTCCTGACGGTCTGACGCGTCGCCGATCGTGAACAGGTCGGCCTCGCGGCTGAGCCAATCTGTCAGTTCTTTGTCGGGCACGCCCAGGACTCTCAGCATATCCGCGACCATCTCAATTCCTTTGGGCTCTCCAGCCACAAGGTGCGCGCGTATGTTCAGTTCAAGATATCGGTCGAGATCATGGATGGTTTCGACAGCGACGAGTCGGACCAGGTCTGGGAAGCGGCGATTGATGCTGGGCGTGACTTCCTTGGACACTTCATAACGCGCTTTTCCAAGCACGACCGCGCGCGCATTGCTGCCCCCCACAGCTTCGATCAGCTTCATGTTGGCGGCATCTCCGAACGAGACATTGTATCCATCTGCGACCGCAGACAGAAAGCGGTCGGGATCTCCGTCAGTCGCGATATAGGGGATGTCAAAGTCGATCAGAGCGTCGACGGCCAGTCGCCCGGCAGCAGACATGCCAATGACGATGACAGGCTGCTCGCCAGCGGGTTCGCCTGATGTTTCCATTGTGACCTGCTTGCGCCGCGCCAATTCGCGCGAGAGCTTGCCTCCGAGCATGGCCCAACTCGGTGCCAGCGCCAGAGAGAGCGCAATGGCGGCGATCAGGCTGCCCATGAGGGCAGGGGGCATATTGGCAGTGATTGAGGCCAGCGAGAGAATGACGAGGGTGAATTCCGATCCCTGTGCCAACAAGGTGGCGAGCTGGGTCGCGCCGGGAACACTCCAGCCGTTCATGCGGGCGGCGATATAGCCGAGCGCAGTCTTGACCGTCAGGATGCCAAACGCGCCGATCACGACGAGCGGCAGGTTTCTCAGCAGGCCCGGCAAGTCAATCGACAGGCCGACACTGATGAAAAAGAAGGAGAGGAGCAGCCCGCGAAACGGTCCCATTTCCGTTTGTACCTGGTGACGAAACGGCGTGCCGGACACGGCCAGACCTGCCAGGAATGCGCCCAGGGTCAGCGAAAGTCCGATCATGGCAGTCGCGCAGGCGGCCGCCAGCACAAGCAACAGGGTGAAAGCCGTAAAGGCTTCGTCATTGCGGGTGGCTGCCAGCGTCCGGAAAACCGGGTTCAGCAGGTAGCGTGAAAACAGCATGGCTGCGCCGAAAGCGATCAGGGCCTGCACAAAGGCCAGCAACAATCCAGCCGCCAGCGGGACTGCACCGCCATTCAGGAGATATTCTGACAGAAGGCCCGCAAGGCCGGCGGCGGTCTCTCCTTCCCCAAGCGACGTGGCGAAGATCATCAGGAAGATGGCGACAATATCCTGAAAGATCAGGACATGTGTGGCCGTGCGCCCGATCGGACACGAGTTCTGCTCGCGCTCTGTCAGGATCCGCGCAACGACCGCCGTGGACGAAAGGCCAAGACTGAGGCCTACCGCGATCGCAATCGGCCAGGATATGCCCAGCATGTAGAGCGCGCCTGCACTGATCAGGCCTGTCAGCAACAGATGGACAGGGGCAAGGCCGAGCAGGTCACCACGGCTTTCTTTCAGTTCGCGGAGCGAGACATGCATGCCGATATCGAAGAGCAGGAAGACCACGCCGAGCTCGGCCAGCAAATGCGTGCCGCCACTCTCATGGATCAGGTTCAGCATGCCCGGACCGATCAGAATTCCCGCGAGGAGGTAGCCAACGATGGGGCTGAGATTGAGCGCGCGGGACACCAGGGCGGCTGCCGCGCCGAACCCCAACAGGGTGATTGCGGGAACGAGCGCGCCCACGGCGTCGGCAGGGCTCATTTCAGCGGCCATGGGGGAGCTCTTTCTTCTGGGTGGAGTCGAACTCCCAACTTAAGGAGGATTGCGCAAAAATAAAGGCCGCCAGCTCTCGAGGGAACCGGCGGCCTTCACCAGACTGCACGCGAAGGAGGGCAATGTCTCGCGCACAGTTTGTGAAGAATATCCGAGCGCTAGAGGCTCTTTGCGAGAGTCAGGACAATGCGCTCGTCGGCGATGTCCGTACCGTCGATGTCGGTATCCCAGTAACGCAGGTCCACATCGATGCCGATTGGCAGCGAGTAGGTGCCACCAAGCGACCAGTTGGTGTAGTCGCCGCCACCATCGAAGGAGTAGTTGCCGACGGATACGTCAGCTGCGAAAGCGTCGGTGAAGGCATACCCCGCAGAGCCTTCAACATAGACGCTCTCATTGTCTGGATCCCAGTAGACGGCGCCGCCTACTTCAACTCCGCCTTCGAAAGCATAACCCAGAGCGGCCTGCAGTTCGACGAAGTCGAGGTCTTCATCATCCGAGTCCGGATAGGAATAATAGATGACGCCGAGATCCCAGGAGACGCCGTTCGAGAATTCGCTGGCGACGCCGGCGTAGAGGTCGAGCTCTACATTGGAGTCAGAACCGTCTTCGAAGTCGATATTCGATGCCCATGTACCCGCATAGAATATACCGTTCGCATAGTCGAAGCCGCCGGAGATGGCCATGTCCTCATTGGACTGGGAGACGCCACGCCAGACATAGTCTGTGCTGAGAGCGACGTTACCGGACCATTCTCCCTCGGCAGCTGCCGTGCCAGCCACTGCCAGCATTGCTGCAAGTGCTACCCCTGCGCGGAAAAGCTGTTGTTTCATGTTTTAGTACCCCGTTGTTGAATCGCGCTGTTGCCAGCGCCAAAACCACGATGACGCGGCTTTATCCGGGATCAGAAACAAAAATATGGAGGTTGCGGGACGGCAACCGGAACGCCAGAATTTTGTGCACGCAGGCGCGACAATGCCTTAGGCTTGTGCGCTCTGGTTTTGGTCACCGTGCGGTCAACGGCGCGTACCCAAGATGTGTGCCAGCATCGACCAAAAGCGTCTCTCCCGTCACGTGTCGAGAGGCATCGGTCAGGAAGAAAAGGGCCGAATCTGCAATATCGTCGGGCCCGCTGGCCACGTTGAGCGGTGTCGCGGCCGCAACGGAGGCTTCCATGCGCTGATACTGCTCTTCATCCATCTTGTCCTTGAACCAGCGCGTGCCGATAAAGCCCGGACAAATCGCATTTACCCGAATCTCCGGGGCCAGTGCGCGGGCCAGCGACAGGGTCATCGTGTTGAGCGCGCCCTTGGTCGCCGCATAGGCCACCGATGAGCCGATACCCGTAACACCCGCGATGGAGGATGTGTTCAGCACAGCAGCGGCGCGACCAGTTTGACGGTGACTTTCAATGAGCAGGGGTTTGCAGGCCTGCATCATCAGAAAGGGACCGGCGACATTGACTGCGTAGAGGTCCAGGAAGTCTTCGCGGGTCAGGGCGTCCAGATCGGAATGGTCGCGCGCGTGTTTGGTCGTGCCGGCATTGTTGACGAGAATGTCCAGCCGCCCGGCCTGTGCCGCAGCCTCGGCCAGTTTACGACAGCCTTCATCCGTCGACACGTCAGCCTGAACAAGGCGCGACTGCGAACCGAGCGCCTGACAGTCCGCTGCGGTCGCTTCGCCCTCCGCGACGGATCTGGCGCAATTGATGATCACATCAGCGCCGCGCTCGGCAAGTTTCAAGGCGATTGACCGTCCCAATCCTGTGGCTGAACCGGTTACGATCGCCTTGCGCCCGGCGAGGTCTTTTGGCTGTGTCATCGCGTTTTCTCCCGTAATTTTCATATGTGTCTGGGCTGGAATGTACGGGGCGTTGAACAATGGTGGCAACAGGTTTCACCGAATTGGTCAAGAAAGCTGAAACCCGTCATTGGTACCCGTCGCTGCCTATACCGGAGACAGCAACCCATGGTCAGGTCGGCCAGTATCATTCAACGCATTCAGGCCGTCTCGCGACGATCACGCGAGGATATGCGGCAGGTCGCGCAGGAAATGTGCTCACGCGGGCCGCAATCTGATGCCGAGGCTCAGGCTCTGTTCGACTTCAATGCGCGAATGAGGGGAGCGGACCCTGACTGGGACAGCCGGTTTGTCCGGGTGATGGCGCGTTATGTGCTTGCCCGCGATGCCGCCAATGGGGCGTTGACGCCAGCCAATCTCGATTGGCTACAGGAGCGGGTCGCGATCGGGGACAGGCTGCGCAACCGCAATCTGGCAGGCCTGTTCATGCGGCTGCTGCGCAAAGCCAGCGGGACGCCCGATGGGTTCGGTTTGATTGTGTTATCCCATTTATGCGACCAGATGATCCTGGATAATCAGGCAGATGCAACATCCGTGGGGAACGTCGCTGAAACGCTTCTGCTTTCGGGCCCGGAGCATGCGCCCTGGGTCAGCCGGGCTGAGGCAGCGATCCTCTTCCACACACAGGAGAGCATAGAGGGCAGCGAGAACGACCCGTCGTGGAACTTCCTGTTTGCACGGGCCATCGGGAACCATTTGGTCGCCCGCGCGCATCCCAATCCCCACACGGAACGCCATGCGCTCAACCGCAAGCATTGGCTTGACCCGAACGATCCCAATCCCGGCAAGTTTGTCGGGTGTCTTGCGCTGGGATTCGACAAGGGAAGCTGGTTCGAGCAAATGGGTAGGGAAGCGGAAAGGGCGAGCCTGGCCCGCCGAACTGCCAGCCTCGCCGCGAAATCAAAGCCTGCCCAGCCGCCACCTCGTACTGGCTGGTGGCGCAAGAGCCCGCCACCGAACCCGGTCACCACGGCGAGCAATACCCTGGTTGACTTCCTCAACCGTGAAGCGCCAGGTTTGCTGGCCGGATTGGTCGTCGCGGCACGCTAAAACGGAGGATTTCGCCATGCTCTTGCTCAATCTGATTGTGGCGGGAGCGCTGGTGGCGATTACGTTTGCCATCCACTTCGCGGGACTGGTGGCCCTGTCTGCGGTGATCCGCAAGCGGGACGTGCCGCACGTGAACCTGTCGACCGTGGTCGGGCAGGGGCTCGCCATCTTCTTTGTCCTGCTCAGCCTGTTTGCCATCCATTCGATCGAGATCTGGGTGTTCACGCTGACCTATCTGGCGCTGGGTACGTTTCCGGATGTCGAAACAGCCGTCTATTTTTCTACCTCGACCTTTTCCACAGTGGGATATGGCGATGTGCTGATCGACAAGGACTGGCGCATGCTGGCGGCAGCAGAATCCGTCATTGGTTTCCTGCTGCTCGGCTGGTCGACGGCATTCCTTGTCTCGATTTCTGCTCGGGTGCGCAACTTCGAGGCGCGCATCGAGCAGTTGGATGACAAGGACTAGGCCGATTCCACGTCCTGCTTCATGAAGAAGCGCGCCCCGGCTACGGCCAGGCCCACCAGAACCAGTCCGCCAATCACCAGCGTTTCCGGTTTCGCGCCGAGATACTCGAAATATTGCGTGTAGCCATGGATCGTCAGGAACGCGATTGAGGTTATCGACAGGAAGCTGTTCCGGCGTGACGTAAAGATCATGGCGACGAGCGCGCCAATCCAGCCCAAGGTGAAGACATGGTCGGGGATGGCAATGGCAGCTTCACGCCATTCCGACCGGTCCGACCAGCGCTGCGGCGCAAACCAGTGTTCGCCAATCCGGTCACCCCAGAGCGAACCCACCCAAAAGGCAAAATTTACCATGAACATGGCCGTGCGTGCTGCGACGGTGACCAGATTGTTCCATGCGTCTGACAGGGTATTGCGGGCACGATAGAGACCCAGGGCGAGCAGGCCGAAGACAAGGATCGTGATGGTCGGTTCTTCGACGAACAGGGCGTAGCTGGCATGCCAGTAGCCTGTGCCAGAACCAAGAATGGCACCGAGGGACAAGACTGCAAACGCTGCCAGAAGTGCCGAACGGAACCACAGCGCTGCCGCGGTCATGACCAGTGCGATCAGTACGGTGGGCACCGTGCCATCATCCACTTCCCGGAATTCCCATCCGATCCAGCCTGCCACGCCAAGTGTACCCATAAGCGTTAGCGCCATGCCGAGGGTTTTCAGGGAATTTCCACGTGCGCTGCGGCGCAGGAATTCCGCGCCGCCCAGCGCGACAAGTGCCAGAACGAGACCGGTTATGGCGTTCGGCACAAGTGCGATCGTGCCGCCGGCGACCGAGATGGCTCCGAAAATCAGCAGAATGTTTATCAGCACACCATTCCTGCGATCAGGCAGGGCGAAACCCTGCAAGCGCGCGGCTTCGGAGGAGTCGATCTGGCCATTGGCCAGCAGGGCATCGAGGTCGAGTATGATCCGGGACATGAGAACTATCTCCATAAATAGTGAGCGCTTACTAACATATCTGCGGCATCGTGGCAACCGACTTCCCCTATGGGAATTGTGGACATCGGCTTTCGGGCGGCTTAGTGCAGTCGCTGAAAGACTTTACATTGGATCGAGGCAGCATGTTCAAAAAGATTCTGATCGCCAACCGGGGGGAAATTGCAGTTCGGGTCATCAAGACCTGTCGACGGCTGGGCGTACAGACAGTGGTGGTCTATTCAGACGCCGATGCGGATTCCATGGCCGTCGAGATGGCCGACGAGACTGTCTATATTGGTGCGTCACCTGCGTCAGAATCTTATCTGGTTGCCGACAAGATCATTGATGCGGTTCGCCAGACCGGTGCAGAGGCGATCCATCCTGGCTTCGGTTTCCTGTCCGAAAACCCTGTGTTCGCCAAACGGCTTGAAGAAGAGGGGATCGGTTGGATCGGCCCGAACGCCTACGCCATTGAAGCGATGGGCGACAAGATCAGCTCCAAGAAGCTGGCTGCCGAGGCCGGCGTGTCGACCGTGCCAGGCCATATGGGTCTGATCGAAGACACCAAGGAAGCGGTGAAGATTTCCAAGGAAATCGGTTATCCGGTCATGATCAAGGCGTCCGCGGGCGGGGGCGGCAAGGGCATCCGGGTCGCGGCCAATGACAAGGAAGTCGAAGAGGGCTTCCCGGCCGTGAAGGCCGAGGCGAAAGCGTCCTTCGGGGACGACCGTGTCTTTATCGAGAAGTTCATTCTTGAGCCGCGCCATATCGAGATCCAGGTGCTTGGCGACAAGCATGGCAATTGTATCTACCTCGTTGAGCGCGAATGCTCGATCCAGCGCCGCAATCAGAAAGTCATCGAGGAAGCGCCATCGCCGCTGCTCGACCCGGAAACCCGCAAGAAGATGGGCGAACAAGCCGTGGCCCTGGCCAAGGCCGTGAACTATGACAGCGCCGGCACCGTGGAATTCGTGGCGTCTGGCGCCGATAAGGGCTTCTACTTCCTTGAAATGAACACGCGTCTCCAAGTGGAGCATCCGGTGACCGAAATGATCACCGGTGTTGATCTGGTCGAACAGATGCTGCGGGTCGCTTATGGCGAGACGCTGAAGCTCAAACAGTCCGATATCAAGATCAATGGCTGGGCCGTGGAAAGCCGCGTCTATGCCGAAGACCCGTATCGCAACTTCCTGCCATCGATTGGTCGCCTGAAGCGTTTCCACGCGCCATCCGAAGGCGCGCTGGCTGGCGGTGAGGTGCGTATGGATTCCGGCGTCCGCGAGGGCGACGAAATCTCCATGTATTATGACCCGATGATCGCCAAGCTGATCACGCACGGCAAGGATCGCGACACCGCGCTCGACGTGCATGGCGAGGCGCTGGACCGGTTCCATATTGAAGGCATCCAGGACAACATGCCCTTCATCGCGGCCGTCATCGACGAAGAGCGGTTCCGCTCTGGCAATATCACGACCGCTTATATCAAGGACGAATTCCCGGACGGCTTTGACGGCGTGGAGCCGACCGAAGCGCAGGAAATCCAGCTGATCTGTTCTGCGGCCTATGTGCACGGCTTCTTCTCGCGCCGCGCTGCCGATACGAGCGGCCGCATGTCGCCGACGCGGGATGCGCGCCGCGACTGGATTGTCATTCTGGGCGACAAGCATCACCCCGTCACATTGGACCTCGGCGACGATGGCGAAGCCGAGATCACCATCAATGGGGGCAAGACGCACACGCTGGTCTCCGGTTGGTATCCGGGCCAGCATCTGGTCGAAGGCCTGCTGGATGGGCAGCCCTTTGCCGTGAAGTTTGCTGACCGGACCGAAGGCTATCTGTTCCGTCATCGCGGCGTTGCCCTGCGCGCGCTGGTCTGCACGCCGAACGTGGCCGATTTGCACGCTCGCCTGCCGGAAAAGGAAAAGCCGGATACGTCCAAGCTGATCATTTCCCCCATGCCGGGCCTTGTCGTTTCGATGGATGTCGAACTTGGACAGGAAGTGCAGGAAGGCGAAGCGGTCTGCGTGGTCGAGGCGATGAAGATGCAGAACATCATCCGCGCCGAGGCCAATGGCACCGTGAAGGCCATCAATGTCGGCGCTGGCGACAGTGTGGCCGCCGACGAGATCATGGTGGAGTTCGGCTAAGGTCGGCTCACGCCTGAACTATTAACCCTGCTCTAACCAAATCGACGCGGAATTCCGCCTCATGGGGCAGGGGGAGATTAACGAGTCATCCCTTGACCTTGCCGCTGATGCACCGAAAGTGCACCGGCCTTTCATGGCGAAAGCAATTCAAAGGGGGCCGAGATGGTCAGTTTTCCAGATGCAGTAAAAATGTTCTTTTCCCGCTATGTGGATTTTCAGGGTCGCTCACGCCGCTCGGAATACTGGTGGGTCGTACTCTTCAATTTGATCGTGTTCGGGGTCTTGGCGGCCCTCGCATTCGGCCTCGGCGGCAATTTCGAAACCGGTGAAATGAATCCGATCGGCATGATCTTCTTCGCGCTGATGGGTTTGTATGGCCTTGCCGTGATCATTCCGAGCATCGCACTCTTCATCCGCCGTCTTCACGATATCAACCAGACTGGCTGGATTTATCTCGGTCTCGTGATTGCCGGCTTCATCCCATTCATCAATTTCCTGGCATCGATTGCCCAGATTGTAATTGCCTGTATCCCCGGAACGGTTGGCCCGAACAAGTATGGCCCAGACCCGAAAAATCCGATGGCTGGTACCGCAGACACCTTCGTGTAGGCGCTGGCGCAGCAATCGAAATCCAGAGGAGCCGGACAGTCGTCCGGCTCTTTTTTGTTGCAAGAGTTTATCGTTTATTGATAAGGACGCGTAGTGTTCGACATGGCCCTGCCGTGTGAGGACCCGGATCGAGGAGACAGAAATCCTATGGACATGAGATATGTCCTCTTGTCGTCAAAAGGCCGTATCGGGTCGCGCACATTCCTGCGCGGTCTGACAGTGATCACGGCCGCCTTCATGATCGTGCAAGTGGCAAACACGTTCATCTCGCCCATATTCGGTATTCTCGTTTATCCGATGGTCTATGTGTATGTCTGCCTGTTCTCCAAGCGACTGCACGATGCTGGCCATTCGGGCTGGTTCTATCTCCTGTTCCTGGCTGGCTACGGGATTGTGGGCAGCATCGTGAGCGCTCTGTTGATGCCCATCCTGTCACCGGTCGCGTTCGAGATGTATGCCCAATTCGGGAGCGACCTGTCCGGCGCGATGGATGCGTTGACTGAGAACATTCAGGAATTCGAGCGCCTGACCGCCCTGACCTCGCTAGCCAGCTTCCTGCTGACGACCGCATTGCTCGGCTTCATCGCCGCACGCCTGCCTACCGATCTGGAAACGAACCGGTATGGCCCGCCGACATCCGGCACCCCAATGTCCAACACCTATTCCTGACCACTCCAGAGGACCCTGCCGGCATGACCCATCACACAATGACCCCCATCGATGCGCATCGCCCCTGGATCAGGGATGAGCGGGACGACCCGGCCCGGATGGACTGGTTTCAGACCCTGTTCAACCCGATGGGCATGACCGGAAAGCTGCATTTCAGCCGGGCGTGGACCTTCATGTTCATGGGGCGGGTGCTGCTATTCATCGTGCCGGTCTTTGTGGCCTTCATTGCCGGTCTTGCGGGCGCCGACATGTCAGGCGCGTGGCAGCCGGTCAAATCAGTCGGCATTCCACTACCAGCGCTGTTGTTGCCGTTCTTCTTCTTCACGATCATCACGGAGTTCACATCATGGGTGGCGCATGTGCGCCGCTTTGCGGAAGCGAACCGCTCGACGCTGAAGGCCGCCATCGTGCTTGTCCCACTCTTCCTTGGCTTGCTCGGATTTGCCGGAGGTGTGGTGTCAGGATCTGCGCAGTATCAGGCCCAGCAGGCAAAGGCGGCTCAGGCAGAGACTGTCGCCGCAGAGGGCGGGGAGGCGGCAGAGACAGATGCTGCGGCACCGCAGGAAGCGCGTGGCCCGCGCCGTCCGGATGGACCGCCACCGACAGAGATGCAGATGGCAATGGGCGGCGGCATGGGCCTGGCCATGCCGCTTTGGGCGCTCTCATCCTTTTTCGTCATGTTGTGGACCTTGCTGCATGTTGCGCGCCTGCCGAATGGTGGCGCTGGCCCGTTCCGCACAGGCAGTGATCTGACCCAGGAAGAACAGCGCCTGAAAGCTTACGAAACAGCCTAGGCAGGTTCTCTGATCGGATCGGGAGCGCGTACCAGCCGACTTTCGAATACGGTCTCGAAAGCATCTTTCAGGGCCAGGTCGACATCATCCATTGCGGCAGGGATTCCGAGATCGACCAGGCTGGTCACGCCATAGCGCGGGTCTGCGATCCCGCAGGGTGTGATGCCTGAGAAATGTTCGAGGTCTGGTTCCACGTTCAATGAAGTACCGTGGAAGCTGACCCATTTCTTGAGGCGTACACCGATGGCGGCAATCTTGTCTTCGCGCAGTGTCCCGCCGGCTTTCGTGCGATCAACCCATACGCCGACGCGGCCGTCACGCGGGCCCGCCTCGACATTGAAAGCGGCAAGCGCCTTGATGATCCAGGTCTCCAGATTTTGCACAAAGGCGCGCACGTCCCGCCCCCGCAGGGCAACATCCAGCATCACATAGGCAACCCGCTGGCCGGGGCCATGATATGTATACTGGCCGCCGCGCCCGGCATCAAAGACAGGGAAGCGGGCCGGGTCACGCAGGTCGTCCGGCTTGGCAGAAGTGCCTGACGTGTAAAGCGGTGGATGCTCCAGGAACCAGACCAGTTCCGGCGCGCCATCCTCCCGGATCGCGCGGGCGCGCGCCTCCATGAATCGGACCGCATCCTCATAAGGAACCAGGCGGTCTGAAACGGCCCATTCTGTGTCGGGGAATTTCTGCATCACCGGGGGCATATAGGCGACATTCAGGGCTTCACAAAGTGCTGGTGTCGCCTTATACGGCCCGTCTGCCTCAATGAAGACCAGTGCGGTCATGGCGGAATTGGTAGACGCGCAGCGTTGAGGTCGCTGTGGGGCAACCCGTGGAGGTTCGAGTCCTCTTGACCGCACCATTCATTCACGGTGGCGCGTTGCGCCAAAAATCGATCGAGGATCGATTTTAGTGAATGAATGAATTCAAAGACCCACACCCGCATCAACACCCGCCACAATCACTGTGGGCACGCTGTGAGATTCCTGCGAATCCCGGCTAGCTCAACGTATTCGGTTCTTGCCGACGCCACGTAACCCCGGCAAAGAGGCGCCATGACAGAAACGTCCGTTCAGCCTGCCCAGACCACTGAGACGCCCAACGTCGATCCGGATCTGCTGGAAGATATCATCGATGCGGTCGATGAAAAGGATACGCGCTGGCTGGCGCGGACGCTGCAGCGCATGCATCCGGCCGACGCCGCCGATGCGCTGGAGGCTTTGTCCTTTGATACCTTCTCTGAAGCGGTAGAACTGCTTGGCGGCGAGCTGCCAGCGGACATCCTGATCGAACTGCGCGATTCCTATCGCGAAGAGGCGGTCGAAGTGCTGCCGGACGCGGCGGTGGCCAGCGCACTCGACGAACTCGATTCCGATGATGCGACGACCATTCTCGAAGACCTCGAAGATGACCGCCGTGAGCGTATCCTGGACGACCTTGCCCCGGTGGACAGAGCCCAGCTGGAGCGGGGGCTCTCCTATGAGGAAGACACTGCCGGCCGTCTCATGCAGACGGAGTTTGTGGCCGCGCCGGAATACTGGACGGTCGGCCATGCGATCGACCATGCGCGGGAGCTCGGCGAGGAATTGCCGGAAGTCTTCTACGAGCTCTACGTGATCGATCCGGGCCATCGCCTGCTGGGAATCGTTTCGCTGGCGACGCTGCTGCGCACGCCGCGAGATGTGCAATTGTCGGACATCATGGAAGACGCATTGTCCTCTCTGAAGCCGGAGATGGACCAGGAAGAAGTGGCCTTCCAGTTCCGCAAATACTCGCTGGCTGCGGCGCCTGTGACGGATGAAGGCGACCGCCTCGTCGGCATGATCACGGTCGATGACATGGTCGATGTCATGCAGGAAGAGAACGCCGAAGACCTGCTCTCCCTGCTCAACGTGACCTCGGCGGACGGTGCCGATACGGTCTGGGATACGGTTAAGGCGCGCGCGCCGTGGCTGGGCGTTAACCTGTTCACCGCGTTTATTGCTTCCGCCATTATTTCCCTGTTCGAGGCGGCCATCGCGCAAGTTGTGGCATTGGCGGTACTGATGCCGGTCGTGGCGGCGCTGGGGGGCAATGCGGGCAGCCAGGGGCTAGCCGTTGCCGTGCGCGCCATTGCCGAACGGCAATTGGACGGCGCTGCGGCGCGCCGCGCCATCTTCCGGGAAGTGTTCAGCGGTTGCGTCAACGGAGTCATCTTTGCCATCGGGGTCGGGTTGATCTCGCTGGTCTGGTTCCGTGACGTCGAGCTGGCGCTTGTGATCGGCGCGGCAATGTTGGCGACGTTTATCTGGGCGGGCCTGTCGGGCATTCTTGTTCCCCTCGGCCTGAAGCGCCTTGGCGCTGACCCTGCAGTGGCATCGTCGGTCTTCGTGCTGACGCTGACTGATGTGATGGCATTTTTCAGTTTCCTTGGCCTTGCGTCGCTCGTGCTCCTGTAAATTGGGCACTTCTTAGCCAAATCTCGCCTCTCGGGTGAATGGGCGCGAGATTTGCAGCGCTTGCCCGTAGTAAAAAGTCAAACTGTCCCAAAACGGGAGCCATGCTTTTGGCCCGTCAAATGCGCACGTCCGACAAGGGAGTCGAACTCATCAAGAGTTTCGAAGGTTTTCGTGCGCGCGCAAGCCGCCTGCCGGATGGCAAATGGCTGGTCGGTTACGGGCATACAGAGACCGCACGCGCTGGCCTGACCGTCAGCGCCTTTGATGCGGAACTGATCCTGCGCTTTCACGATCTGAAGCGGGTCGAGAACCATCTGGCGCAACAGGTGTTCACGCCGCTGAGCCAGAACGAGTTCGATGCGCTCGTCTCGTTCGCCTTCAATATCGGTCTGAAGGCCTTCGATTCCTCTGACGTACTCGCGCACCTCAATTCCGGCGACCGTATCCTTGCCGCTGAAGCCATGAGTAGCTGGCGCCGGGGGCGGGTGGATGGTCAGATCCGCGTGATTGATGGACTGGTGCGCCGCCGCGCCGTGGAAGTGGCAACCTTCCTGGATACGCCCAAACGCCGTGTTTCGATCCCGAGCGCGCTTGTCCGCCCCGAACGCGACGGTCTTGCCGGGCCAAACGGGAATCGGGACACTTCCATCGTGTTGGAGCCGCGACCTGAACAGAACCGCGCTCGCGCCACAGCCGAGCGCGAGAGCCCGCCAGAGGCCGCCGCCCGCGCAGTGGCCCAGCGCCTGACACGCATACTCGGGGAAAATGGTTCCCGCGCATCCGGCGAGCCCGACCCGCAGCCGACAGGTGATTCCACCGTTGACGAGATTACGCGCGCCGTTTCGGCGCTGGCAGGTCCCGACGGCAATGGCGAACCGGCCCCGGCGCCGCCAGCCTCCATGTCGGAACGCCGCCGCGCCTATCGCCCGCCAAACCTGTCGGATCCGCAGGGAGAGGGGCTCACGCTCGACAATCTCTCTGTGCCGCCGACAAGCCAGAAGCTGATCGATGACCTGGCCACGGTCGAGGTGGATACATCGCGCCTGATAACACCCGCGCAGGCCGAGATAGAGGACTTTGCTCCCGCACACGGTTGGCGCTGGTTGCCCTTTGCCTTGTTGGCAGGACTCGGCACGATTGGCCTTTATGACGGACTGCGCCGCATCCTCACCCAATCGGGCGCGCGCATGGGCGAGGCTGCGAGTCAGACCTATACCGGCCCCCTGATGGCGCTGGGCGGTGGCTTCCTCCTATTCGTCTCGGTCTACTATCTGTACCGCATGCTGGCGCAGGAAGATTAGGCTGACAGCCGGGGGAAGTCTTGCTAAGTCAGCGGCATGATCCCGAACACATATCCCACTTTGAACTTCGATCTCGGTGAAACTGCGGACATGATCCGCGAGACCGTGGCAAGTTTCGCCCAGAACGAAATCGCCCCTCGCGCTGCAGAGATTGACCGCACGGATACGTTTCCGCGCGACCTGTTGCCGAAAATGGGCGAACTTGGCCTCCTCGGCATCACGGTCGAGGAAGAGTGGGGCGGCACCGGGCTTGGCTATCTCGAACATGTGGTCGCGATGGAAGAAATTTCACGCGCTTCGGCTTCAGTCGGCCTGTCCTACGGCGCCCATTCCAATCTTTGCGTCAACCAGCTTCGCCGCTGGGGGAATGACGACCAGAAATCTCGCTACCTTCCCAAGCTCGTCTCTGGCGAACATCTTGGTGCCCTCGCCATGAGTGAGAGTGGCGCTGGCTCTGATGTCGTGTCCATGAAGCTGAAGGCCGAGAAGAAGGGCGACCGCTATGTGCTGAACGGCACCAAGATGTGGATCACCAATGCGCCGGACGCTGATACGCTGGTCGTCTACGCCAAGACCGAGCCACAGGCGGGTTCGCGCGGCATCACGGCCTTCCTGATCGAGCGCGACTTCAAGGGCTTCTCGGTCGCGCAGAAACTCGACAAATTGGGCATGCGCGGATCGGAGACGGGCGAACTTGTCTTTGAGGACTGCGAAGTGCCAGAAGAGAACGTCATGGGCCCGCTGAATGGCGGCGTTGGCGTTCTGATGAGTGGGCTGGATTATGAGCGCGCCGTCCTGTCAGCGGGGCCGACCGGCATCATGCAGGCCTGTATGGATGTCGTGATCCCTTACATTCATGACCGGAAGCAATTCGGCCAGTCGATCGGCGAGTTCCAGCTGATCCAGGGCAAGGTCGCGGACATGTATGTCCAGATGAATGCGGCCAAGGCCTATGTCTATGCCGTCGCCAAATCCTGCGACCGGGGCGAGACGACCCGCAAGGACGCCGCCGGCGCCATTCTGTATGCGGCCGAAACCGCGACCAAGCTCGCGCTAGACGCGATCCAGATCCTTGGCGGCAATGGCTATATCAATGAATACCCGACCGGTCGCCTGCTGCGCGATGCCAAGCTCTACGAAATCGGGGCAGGGACGTCGGAAATCCGCCGCTGGCTAATCGGCCGGGAACTCTTCGGCGAAACGGCTTAGCGGCTAGCAGCTAAGCCGGGCAGCACTTCTCCTTGATTGTGGCCCCTTCAAAGGCCTTCATCGTGGCGACATAGCCGGACTCGACGGTTTCGTCATAGGCTTTCCAGTCGCGCAGCTGGACATCGGCAAGTTGTGGCAGGACCAGAACATCTGCCATGTCATGTCCGAATTTGGTGTCTGCACGGATCGTTGCGGTCCGCATGAGCAGGCCGGCAATAGGGGGCGGGCTGGAAAACCCGTTATTGAAAACCCAGCGGAAGAAGCTCGGCGGTTCAGAAAATTCCTTCAGATCCATGTTTTCCGGCTGGCGCGTGACATCAGAGCCCACGACAAAGCCGCGATGCATATCCCGCATGATATCGGCCGGAAAATTGTTCAGCACTGCGCCATCGACCAGCAAATCCTTGCCGTCCACGACCGGAGGCAAGATGCCCGGCAACGAGATGGTCGCCCGCAGCGCATTGCGCAGCAGGCCTTCGCGATGGATGCGCGTGGCGCCGCTGGTGAGGTTGGTCGAGGTACAGAAAAAGGGAATGTCGAGATCACCGATCTCCGCGTCGCCGAAATGCTCTTTCAGCCGGGCTGCGACGCGCGCGCCTTTCACCATGCCGACGACGGGTAAATGATAGTCCCCGAGCGGATTGCTATCGACAAATGCCTTGCGGATGCGTTGCTCGATTTCGGCATCGCTCCACCCCATTGCGACACAGGCCGCGATGACCGAGCCCATCGAGGCGCCGCCCACAAAATCGATCGGCAGGCCAAGTTCCCGCATCGCCTTGACGACGCCGATATGAGAATAGGCGCGCGCGCCCCCGCCTGACAGGATCAGGCCGACGGAGACACCAGCCATGATGCGCGCGAGCCGGTCGCAATCCTGGCCTTCTACCCGGCTCCAGTGAAAGACGCGGGTAGCCCCGGACGCGGCGATCCATTCGGCCGGCTTGGCTCCCTGGCGCTCATCGCTGTGATGCAGCAACAGGACGTCCACGAGTTTCAGCGTGCGGGCAGGGGACTGGTCATCCGGCATCAATGGATTGGAGGGGCGCGCATCAGCGCGGCCCACGACCCAGATCCGGTCGGCCTGGCGCATGGACAGGCGATACCAGGAATTGTCGCCAATGGCCGAGATCAGGATCACGACATCATGTGCGCGCTCCAGCTCGTCAAAATAGGCAGCCGGGCGTTCATCGCCCATCTGCTCGTCAACAATCACGGCTTTCCGCCCAAGGCGTTCCAATGCCTGTTTCAGCGACCGGGCCCGCAGCTTCAGGTCGATCGTCGGTGACGTGGCGACGAGCGTGAACACTTTCGGCGCAGCGCTGGCAACGCGATCACCGGATTTCCCCAATCGGCGCAAAATCACCCGGATCATGGATTCGAGCAATTCCGGCTCGGCTTTCACCATCCGGTCCCAGCCCTTGCGCGAGACGCCGATCAGTTCCGTGTCGCGCAGCGCGTAAACCGAACTCGTATGGGGTGCATCGTTCGGCACGCCATCGCCGGTCAGGTCGACCCCGCCGAGGAAGAGTGACATCTCGCCGGCCGGCTCGCCTGAGCGGATATGGCCGACAAATTCGGACTTTCCATGCACGCCGTCACGGAAGATGCCCAACGTTCCGGACAGGACGAAATAGAGCGTGTCAGCGGGTTCTCCGGCAAGATAGAGCGGCTTGCCGGCGGCGACCGAAAACCAGATGGCTTCCTTGCCTGCCGCCTTCATGGCGCGGGCCGGAACATCCTTCAGGAATTCAATGGCCCGCAAGCGGGGAGTGATATCAATGCCCATGTTGAAGAACATGCCCATTTCGATTCCCTTTTCAAAGCCTTTCGCTCATCCCCTGTGTTTCAAATTCGCATGACGCCCGCGTGACAGGTGGGCCGGGCGCCGCTAAGCAGGCACAAAATTCCAGTGGGAGGCGTTATGCCGGTTCTGAAATCCAGTCTTGATGTGTCCGGTAGCAAATTTGCCGCCAACAAAGCCGCCATGGAGACGCTTCTTGCCGAATTGCAAGAAAAAACCGCTAATGCCGCCATCGGAGGCCCGGAAGCGTCTCGCAAACGCCATGTAGAGCGCGGAAAATTGCTGCCGCGTGAACGAGTCGAACGCCTGCTGGACCCGGGCTCTGCCTTTCTCGAAATCGGTGCGCTGGCCGCCAATGGCATGTATGATAACGAAGCCCCCGGCGCAGGCCTGATCACGGGGGTCGGCCGGGTTGAGGGGCGCGAATGCCTGATCGTCTGCAATGATGCGACGGTAAAGGGCGGCGCCTATTTCCCGATGACGGTGAAGAAGCATCTGCGCGCGCAGGAAGTGGCCCTCGAAAATCACCTGCCATGTATCTATCTGGTCGATAGCGGCGGCGCGAACCTGCCGCATCAGTCAGAAGTCTTCCCGGACCGGGAACACTTTGGCCGCATCTTCTATAATCAGGCCCAGATGAGCGCGAATGGCATTCCCCAGATCGCCGCCGTCATGGGCAGCTGTACTGCGGGTGGTGCCTACGTACCTGCGATGTCGGACGAGACCATCATTGTGCGCAAACAGGGCACGATCTTCCTCGGCGGTCCACCTTTGGTGAAGGCCGCCACGGGGGAAGTGATCTCAGCCGAAGACCTTGGCGGCGCAGATGTGCATGCGCGCCATTCCGGCGTGGCCGACCACTATGCGGCCCATGATTCTCACGCGCTCGCCATTGTCCGCTCCATTGTCCGCACGCTGGCCACGCCAAAGCCCCAGCCCTTCGATCTGACAGAGCCTGCAGAGCCACTTTACGACCCTGCGGAGATGCATGGTCTGGTGCCTCAGGATGTCCGCGAGCCCTATGACGCCCGCGAAGTCATCGCGCGTCTCGTGGACGGATCGGAATTCCATGAGTTCAAGAAGCTCTATGGCGAGACGCTCGTCTGCGGGTTTGCGCGCCTCTATGGCATGCCGGTCGCGATCCTCGCCAATAATGGTATCCTGTTCTCTGAAAGCGCGCAGAAGGCCGCGCATTTCATCGAACTGGCCGACCAGCGCCGCATCCCGCTGGTCTTCCTGCAGAATATTACCGGCTTCATGGTCGGGTCGAAATACGAGGCTGGCGGCATCGCCAAGAATGGCGCCAAGATGGTGACCGCCGTGGCCACCGCCAGCGTGCCGAAATTCACCGTGGTAACCGGCGGCAGCTTCGGCGCCGGCAATTATGGCATGTGCGGCCGGGCTTACAGCCCCCGCTTCCTGTTCATGTGGCCGAACTCCCGCATCTCCGTCATGGGCGGCGAACAGGCCGCCAGCGTGCTCGCCACAGTCAAGCGCGACGGCATTGAGCGCAAGGGCGGGGAATGGTCTGCCGAGGACGAGGACAGCTTCAAGCAGCCGATCCGCGATCTCTACGAAGCTGAAGGTTCGCCCTATTTCTCCACAGCGCGCCTATGGGATGACGGCATCATCGATCCGGCCGATACGCGCCGCGTTCTGGGCCTTGCCCTTTCCGCCAGCCTGAATGCTCCGTTCCCGGACAGAGGGTTCGGCGTCTTTCGGATGTAGGGGTTCTACGTATAAAATCTGTTGCCGGCCAATGGTAGAAGCTCCCTGTCACATGGCAGGAGGCTGACCCCCATGACCCGCTCTATCTGTATCATCGATGGCCACCCCGATCCCGATCCGGACCATCTGGTCCACGCGCTCTGCGATGCTTATGCCGAGGGCGCCGAGGCGACCGATCACACAGTGTCGCGCATCCGCGTGGCAGATTTCGACATGCCATTCCTCAACTCTGAGAAAGAGTTCGCAATGCCCCCGCCAGAGCCGGTGCTGAGTGAACGCCAGAAGATCGCCAACGCAGACCACCTCGTCATCGCTTTCCCGCTCTGGATGGGCGGTATGCCAGCCAAACTAAAGGCCTTCTTCGAACAGGCGGCCCGGGCAGAATTCTTCCTGAAAACAGGTGAGTCCGATCATGAATGGCCTGAGCGCATGATGAAAGGAAAGTCGGCCCGCATTATCGTGACGATGGGTATGCCCGACCTGGTCTATAGATTCGGCATGGATGCGGGCGCATTGAAAGCGCTGGAGCGCGGCGTGCTTGGCCTGTCCGGTTTCAAACCGATGCACCACACGATCATCGGCGGCGTTGGCGCTCTGACGCCATCAAAAGTCGAATCCTGGTTCGAGTTCATGAAGGAGATCGGCGGGCAGGCCGTCTGATCCGGGTTCATTACATCTTCGTCGTGAACGTCTTTTCACGCATCATTACCACTTGTTTCGAGTATGTTCAGTCCTGTCGCGGTCCCCTGCGACGTATAGAGTAAGAAGGAGTTCGAACATGGTCAGACGTAGCAGCTTTCTGGTAACGGCGGCGATGATGACGGCCCTGATGGGCCATGCGGGCGAGATGCCCGACTTCTCGTTGCTGGATCTGGATGATGATGGCCTGATCAGCGAGGACGAATATGTGAGCTACTCCGACAGCGCGGGCACAGCCAGCGAGTCGGAGGCGAAAGCGAAGTTCACGAAATTCGACCTTAATTCGAATGGAACCGTGTCCGAGGAAGAACTGGCAGATGCCCTTGCTGCTTGGCGGGGACGGTCCGATCAAGGCGCCGTGACGGCGGCTGGCCTGCCGGTTCGGTAGGCTGCCCACCCAGTCGGTGCTGAAGGGGTCCGCCGGTCCAGCGGGCCCCTTTCCATTTGGAACGAATACGATAAACAGCGCCGATGGCGACAGCGCACCGACTGGCAGCAAACAGGTTTGATCTCATCCGGCTGGCGCTCGCTTCGGCCGTGTTTGCCTATCATGCAATCGTTCTGTCCGCGCTCGCGCCGATGAGCGGGTTGGAGCGCGTCTGGGGCCAAATTGCCGAGATCGCCATTCAAGGCTTCTTCATTGTATCCGGCGCACTGGTGGCCGGCTCGCTCATGCGGTCGCAAAACCTTGCTGACTATGCTGGCAAGCGGGTCCGTCGACTTTACCCGGCTTATGCTGTCGTCATTCTGATCCCGGCGCTCATCAGCCTGCTGATGGGCGGCAGTATTGGTGGAGTCGCAGAATATGTGGGTGCCAATCTCGTCTTCCTGAACTTCCTGTCGCCGGATTTGCCGGGACTGTTCGAAGGCAACCGCTTCACAGAGGTCAATGGCGCGTTGTGGACGTTGAAGATCGAGGTTCTGTTCTATCTCGTCCTGCCGATCATCGGCGGATTGCTGCGGACGATGCGCCGCGCGCAGTGGAGCGTCCTGGTGGGCCTGTATGTGTTGGGGGAGGGGTGGCGTGATCTGGTGCCTGTTTTTCTGGAGGGGGAATCCGCGCTTATCGCGGCGCGCCAGCTGCCGGGTCAGTTGGCCTTTTTCGCCAGTGGCATTGCCTTGTGGCAGGTATGGGATCGGGCCCAGGCAAAGCCGCTCTGGTTCGGCGTGGTGGGGCTCGCATTGACCTTGCTTTCCTTCGTCCATTCCTGGCTGGAGCCGCTCCGCGCGGCCGGACTGACGGGCCTGATTGCCTGCCTGGCTTTCCTGCCAGGCCCTGCGCTGAACGCGGCGCGCTTCGGAGATATCAGCTACGGCGTCTACATCACTCATTTTCCGATCCTGCAGGGCCTTGTCATGGTCGGCGCTTTTGCAGCATTCGGCCATGCGGTCGGCTTTACCCTGTCGGCGCTTCTCGTCATCGTGGCCAGCTATGCGCTGTGGCATCTTGTCGAGCGGCGCGCCTTGCGCCCATCCAGCCACTACCGCAAAGTGGCCTCCAACCCTGAACAGGACTGATCCCCATGCGCGATTCCGACTATGATCTCATCACGCTCGAAGCGACGCAGGAAGGCTTGGCGGTTGTCACGCTGAACCGGCCGGATGTGCACAATGCGTTCAATGCCGAGCTGATCGCCGAACTGACCGATGCGTTCCACACCATTGCCGACCAGCGCACCATTCGCATGATGATCCTGCGCGGCGCGGGCAAGAGTTTTTCGGCGGGCGCAGACCTCAATTGGATGAAGCTCGCGGCGATGCATACGCGCGAAGACAATGAGCGCGACGCGATGAACCTCGCCGAAATGCTGCGCACGCTCTACGACATGCCCCAGATGACGCTTGCCTTGGTGCAGGGCGCCGCCATGGGTGGCGGGGCCGGCCTCGTGGCCGCCTGTGACGTCGCTGTGGCGATGAAGGGCACGAAGTTCCGCTTCTCTGAAGTGCGCCTCGGCCTGACCCCGGCGACGATCAGCCCCTATGTGATCGAAGCCATCGGCGCGCGCTGGGCGAAGGCCTTGTTCACCACTGCCGAAACGTTTGATGCCGAATATGCTGAGAAGCTGGGCCTCGTTCAGTATGTCGTGGAAAACCAGGCCGAGATGACGGCAATGGAAGAACACCTTGCCGATCTTGTCTTTGCCGCTGCGCCCGGCGCTGTGGCCGAGAGCAAGGCACTGGTTCGCGATGTCTCCGGTGTATTCATCGACAAGGATCTCAGCCAAGAGACATCAAAGCGCATCGCAGCGCGTCGGGTCTCCGATGAGGGCAAGGAAGGCATTGAAGCCTTCCTCGACAAGCGCCCGCCTAGTTGGGGTCGGTAACCAGTACGCTGTCTTTGGAGTCCACCGGCAGGCCGAAGTCGGCCAGCAGATTAAGTGTCGCGCTGATCGGGTTTATCCCCGTGAGCGCTTCGATCTGATGCTGGAAGAAATATGCCACGATGCCAAACAGGATGATGTAGATCACGAACTGCATCAGCGACTTCAGCAGGAAGGCACCCGCGCTGCCCGCGACGAAGCCGATGGCGCCGAGGATCAGCGCGCCGGCCACGGGGCTGAGATTGCTGACGTCCGCCGCCTGCGTGTAACCAATATAGCCGCCAACGCCGGCGCCGATGACTCCCGCGACACTGCTGATCCGGATTCCTGAAGCATAGGCCATAAGACACTCCCGTGGTTTCTTGGCATTAACCCTTACGACAGCTGGCAGGGGTGTCAAAGGCGGAATTTGGACTGGCAAAGGCCCTTGCCTCGCCCGGTGCGTGCCCCGAATGCGCCGTGTTTCCTGCAGATAGAGGAGGGCATGGAGATACCGGTCCCCGCCCAGACCCGCGCGCAACAACGCCTGCATGCCGCGCGCGCCGCGCTGCATGCGCGCTGCGTGAACGGCCCGGTCAGCCAGACCGTGTTCGAATTTGTGGCCTTCGGCATCAAGCAGGGCTGGGCGTGCCTGTTTGGCGGCCTGATGCTGGGGCTCTTGCTGCTGACCTTTGTCTGGTATCCGGAAGGCGCGCCGCTTTCGCGCTATGATTTCCTCGTGCTGGGTGCGGTTGCCATTCAGGTCATGATGCTCTGGTCGGGCCTGGAAACATGGGAAGAGGCGAAAATCATCCTCGTCTTCCATATTGTCGGCACGGTCATGGAACTGTTCAAGACCTATCATGGCAGCTGGATCTATCCCGAGGAGAGCTTCCTGCGCATTGGCGGTGTGCCGTTGTTTACGGGCTTCATGTACGCGGCAGTGGGCTCCTATCTGGCGCGAGTCTGGCGCATCTTCGACTTCCGGTTTGACCGTTTCCCGCCACTCTGGGTTCAAGCCATTCTGGCAACCGCGATCTACGTGAATTTCTTCGCGCATCACTGGCTGCCGGATGTCCGGATCGCCCTGTTCGTGGGCACGGCGATGGTTTATGGGCCATGCCTGGTCTGGTTCCGCGCTGATGAAGCCCACAGGCCGATGCCGCTCGTCATCGGGTTCCTGCTCGTGGCAGTTTTCATCTGGTTTGCTGAGAATCTTGGAACATTCGCCCGCGCCTGGGCCTATCCCGGGCAAGAGCATGGCTGGCAGATGGTCTCTTTATCGAAACTCGGTTCGTGGTATCTGCTGATGATAATCAGTTTTGTTCTGGTGGCTTTGGTCCACCGGGCGCCGGGAGGGCCACGCATTGAAGATCCAGAAGCTGCTCGTCGCAAACAGGGGCGAGATCGCCTGTCGCATCTTTGAGACCTGCCATGGGCTCGGCATTGCGACAGTCGCCGTCTATTCCGATGCCGATGCGCGCGCGAAACATGTCCGCGAGGCCGACGAAGCGATCCATATCGGCCCGTCGCCTGCGCCCGAAAGCTATCTCAAGGTCGAAGCCATCTTGGCCGCTGCCAAGGCGACCGGCGCCGATGCCATCCATCCGGGCTATGGTTTCCTGTCCGAGAATGCCGATTTCGCCGAAGCCGTCGAGAAAGCGGGCCTCATCTGGGTTGGCCCTTCGGCCAAGGCGATCCGGTCCATGGGCCCGAAGGACGAAGCCAAGCGCATTGCCGAAGAGGCCGGCGTGCCTGTGCTGCCCGGCTATCGCGGCGAAGGGCAGGAGCTGGAAACGCTTGCCAGGGCGGCGAAAGATGTCGGCTTTCCGCTGCTGATCAAGGCGGTTGCCGGGGGCGGCGGGCGCGGCATTCGCCTCGTCTCCAAGGCGGGCGAGCTGAAGGCCGAGCTGGAAAGCGCGGTGCGTGAGGCCGAAAGTTCCTTTGGCGATGGCCGGGTCATGCTGGAAAAACTGGTCGAGCAGCCACGCCATATCGAAGTGCAGGTCTTTGGCGATGCGCATGGCAATGTCGTCCATCTCTATGAACGCGATTGCTCGCTGCAGCGTCGCCGCCAGAAAGTCATTGAGGAAGCGCCCGCGCCCGGCATGCCGGATGATGTGCGAGCGGCCATGACGGACGCAGCGGTGAAGCTGGCGCAGGCTGTTGGGTATCAGGGCGCGGGCACGGTGGAATTCATCGTGGACGGGTCAAAGCCGCTGGGCGTCGACACGTTTTGGTTCCTCGAAATGAATACCCGGCTTCAGGTGGAGCATCCGGTGACCGAGATGATTACCGGGCAGGACCTTGTCGCCTGGCAATTGCTGGTCGCTTCCGGCGAGGAAATTCCGCTGGCGCAGGACGAGATCCCGCTGATGGGCCATGCCATCGAGGCGCGCATCTGCGCCGAAGACCCGGCCGATGGCTTCCGCCCCGGCGCGGGGCTGATCCTGGAATTCGGCCTGTTGCAGCCCATTGATGGGGAAACGATCCGCTGGGATGCCGGTTTCGAGACGGGTGATCGCGTACCATCCAACTATGATTCCATGATCGCGAAACTGATCGTGCACGGAGAAGATCGCGACGCGGCGGTTGACCTGCTGACCGAGACGCTGTCGCACACCCAACTCTCGGGCGTGCCGGCCAATACCGGCTTCCTGCGTCGCTGCGCCCAGTCGGACGCGTTCCGCGATGGCACGCATCATGTGAACTGGATTGCGGAGCAGGGGGATGCGCTGACCCAGCCTCCCGCCGCGCATCAGCATGCATCTGTTCTCGCCGTCTGCGACATCGAGCTGGATGACAGCGCTGCCGTCACACCATGGGGAATCCGGGATGGGTTCCGGGCGAATGGCGCGCCTGTGCGAAAGGCGGCCGTCGCTGTGGGCGCCGATGTAGACTGGTTTGACCCGTCCGAGCATGACGTCGATCCGGACGCGCCGCTGCCTTTCGTGACAGATATCTCTCCGCGCCGCTATGCGGTGACGACCGGCGGGGACAATGTCCTTGTGGAAGTGCCGGACTATGACGCCGATGTCGAAGCGGTGCTGGGCGGCGACTCAGTCAGCGCGCCGATGCCGGGCAAACTGCTCGCCGTGCATGTGAAGCCGGGCGATACGGTCACCAAGGGTGATCCGGTTGCGGTGATGGAAGCCATGAAGATGGAGCACACCCTGCCGGCGCCGCGCGATGGCGTGGTGGAGTCCGTGGAGGCTGCCGCCGGGGACCAGGTCGCCGAGGGCGATGTGCTGGTTCATCTGGAGGCGGAGTAACCCCCACCCTTCACATGCAGGTGTGGTCCTTCAGCTCCGGACAGGTGAGGTCGGAGCAATCTCGCGCGCCGAGAGTGGGTGTGGAGACGCGCGAAAACAAGGAAACATGTAAAGGGTAGGGGCCGCTGCGTGACTAGGCCGCGACAGCGTAACCGGAGTGGACCCGTGCAGGTATCTGCGCTTCGGGGCGATAGCGGCGGTGCACGATCGGCGGCGCGCTGATCTCGCCAAGCGGGTTGGCCGCGTAGGCCGTCGGCTCGGTTCTGAGGATCAATTCGCCATATTCATTCTTGGCGACAGAGACGGGCGCGGCAGAGCCATCGCGCTCGGCGGCCCAGAATTCAACGCCTGTCGAGGCCAGCGCAATCGCCTGTTCCAGCTCCATGCGGAAGCCGTCACCATAGACGACATCCTTGGACTCAATTGGATCGTACTCACATCCCTTGATCACCAAACCCGACATGCTGAAACCCCTCGTGAAACTGTGTGCTGAACCTGTTCTTCGCTTGATCTGCGATAAGAGAACATAACCAGAATATTCACCTTTTGGAAAGGAAAAAGTTCTGACTTTGTTCCAAAAAGTTTGAAATCCGAAAAGATTCAGGAGTCTACGGGGAGAGTGCTAACCCTGCAGCCGCTTGAGCGCCCGCTCGCGTCCGATCAGGGGAAGCAGTGCGCCCATGTCGGGGCCGTGTTCCTGGCCGGTCAGCGCCTTGCGGAGCGTCATGAACAGGCCACGGCCTTTGCGGCCGGTTTCGGCCTTCACGGCATTCGCCCACTGACTCCAGCTCTCGCCCGTCAGGTCGCCCTCGGGCAGCAGGGTTGCGGCGGTCGCTACGAAGTCCTTGTCTTCAGCATCCACCAGAGGCGTGATCTCGCCAAACACGGTCTCGACCCATGCGGCCACGTCCGGCAACAGCGAGCAATTCTCCCGCACCACAGTCCAGAACGCCTCGTCGGCGGCGCGGGGGTCCACATCGGCGAGCCGGTCCTTCACCGCCTCAAAGGGGAGGCCGTGCAGGATCGCCGCGTTCAGCGACAAGAGTTCGGTCTCGTCGAAGCGCGCCGGGGCGCGGCCGATCTTGCCGAAATCGAATTCCGCGACCAGCTGGCCCAGCGTTTCGCGCGCCTCGACATTGTCGGATGTGCCGATCTTGGCGAGCAGGCTGGAGACCGCCATCGGCTCATAGCCCTGCGCGCGCAATTCGCCCATCGACAGTGAGCCGAGGCGTTTCGACAGGCCCTGACCATCCGCGCCGATCAGCAGCGGCGTATGCGCCATGTCCGGCGCCGTGCCGCCCAGCGCCTTGAAGATCTCGATCTGCGCGCCGGAATTGGTGACATGGTCTTCCCCGCGCACGACATGGGTGATCTTCGCCTCGATATCATCGACGACCGAGGGGAGGGTGTAGAGATAGGAGCCGTCCTCGCGGATCAGGATCGGGTCGGACAGGCTGGACGTGTCGATGCTCTGGTCTCCGCGCACCAGGTCGGTCCACTCGACGCGCCCGCCGGAGAGTTTGAAACGCCAGTGAGGCGTGCGGCCTTCGGCTTCGAGTTTCGCCTTGTCTTCATCGCTCAGCTCCAGCGCCGCGCGGTCATAGACGGGCGGGCGGCCGCGCGACAGCGCGATCTTGCGCTTGCGGTCCAGCTCGTCAGCTGTCTCGTAGCAGGGATAGAGCAGGCCCATTTCGCGCAGCTTGTCGGCCGCCGCGTCATATTCGGCAAAGCGTTTGGACTGGCTGAAACTGTCGTCCCAGACGAGGCCGAGCCAAGTCAGGTCGGTGCGGATTCCGTCTTCATATTCCTGTGTCGAGCGCTCGGTATCGGTGTCATCGATGCGCAGGATGAACTTGCCCTGCTGGCCCTTGGCGAACAGCCAGTTAATCAGCGCCGTGCGCACGTTACCTACGTGCAGGCGGCCGGTGGGCGAGGGAGCGAAGCGAACAATCGGTGCAGTCATGGAAAAAACCTGTTTTGAAGCGTGCTTTCGACATCAAATCACGCAAAAAGCCAAGGGCCGATGCCATATTCTTGCTATTGTTCGTGCTAATGTGCGACGGGCATGTGAGTCGCCGTCGAGGAGAGGTAGATGAGACTGGGCTGTATTCTGATCGCCGCGGGCCTGTTGGCGGCCTGCGGGCAGGAGCGTGCGGAGGCTCCGGCAGAGACGCCGGCGCCCGCAACGACCGAGGTGACCTCAGACCTCGACAGCGCGCTGGAGGCAGAGCCTGCCGCGCCGCCCGTCGATGATATCAATTATCAGGCCCTGTCGGGATATGATGAGAGCTGGTATGTCAGCGCGGGCTGGCCCGGCGAATATCCAGCCGGTTTTGCGGTGCTGGATGCTGGCACGACCGTTCCTGCCTGGACGGTGCCGAATGGCGCCAATGAAGCCGACACAAGCTGCGCCCTGCCGCAATACGCCAATTACCAGCTCTGGAATTATGACCGCGCCGACGCCGATGACCTGCGCTTCTTCGTGGCGACCAAGACGTTCCCGGTCACGCTCAACCAGGATGCCAGCATCGAATACATTTCCGATGGCGGCATCCACACGCTCGACCTGAAGGCTGGCGACCAGCTGACATACCTCCGCTATCTGGGGGAGGGGTTCACCGTCGTGTCTTATGACGGCGCCGAATATGACATCAACGAGGCCGAGCTGCGCGACATCAGCGATATCGGCTCCATGCCGACGGTTGAGGACCAGTGGGTGCGCGTCACCTGTGCGGACGGCACGCAGCCCTGGCTGCTCTATGCGTCCGTTATCGACCATCCCGGCATCGTGCCATCGCCCATGCTGGCCTATGGCGAAGCGAGCGATATTGCCCCGGAAGATGCCGAGCAGATCCGCATGGATGCCGAGGCCAACCGCCTCGCCTATGAAGGGGTTGAGCCCGGCTCGCTCGAATAGGGGCCAAACGCCCGATCAATCGTCCCGGAAGCGGTTGGTGATCGGATAGCGCCGGTCGCGGCCGAAATTCTTGCCGCCAACCTTCACGCCCGGCGGGGCCTGACGGCGCTTGTATTCGGCGATGTAGAGCAGATGCTCGATTCGTTTCACCACGGCCCGGTCATGCCCGCGCGCCAGGATTGCCTCGATCGGCTCTTCCTCGTCCACCAGCCCGCGCAATATATCATCCAGCACATCATAAGGCGGCAGCGAGTCATCATCGCGCTGGTCCTCGCGCAGCTCTGCAGAGGGCGGCTTGGTGATGATCCGCTCCGGGATCACTTCGCCCGCCGGGCCCAGCGCGCCGCGCGGCACCATCGTGTTGCGCCACTTGGCCAGTTCGAACACTTCGGTCTTGTAGAAATCCTTCAGCGCATTGTAGCCGCCGCACATGTCGCCATAGAGCGTCGCATAGCCGACCGCCATCTCACTCTTGTTGCCCGTCGTCACCACCATATGGCCGAACTTGTTCGACAGCGCCATCAGCGTCACCGCCCTCAGGCGCGACTGGATGTTCTCTTCGGTCGTGTCCGGTTTGGTGCCGGCAAACTGGTCGGCCAGCATCTCGCCCATCGCACCCACGCCGGGGGCAATATTGATGCTGTCATACTTTACGCCCAGCGCCTCGGCGCAGGCTTTGGCGTCTTCCAGACTGTCCGAGGACGTATATTTCGACGGCATCATCACACACCAGACCCGGTCCGGCCCCAGCGCGTCCACGGCCATCGCCGCCGTCAGCGCGCTATCGATCCCGCCTGACATGCCCAGCACGACGCCGGGGAATTTGTTCTTGTTGACATAATCGCCCAGCGCCAACACCGCCGCGCGGTATTCGGCATGCCAGCCTTCGGTCAGCTCGGCCTGCGCGTCGCTCTCGAAACAATGCGTGGCCGGATCAAAAGCCACCATCGCCGTGCCGGTGACGAAATCGCCGAGCAGCTGGTGCTCGGTCCCGTCATGATCGACCGCGTAGGAGCTGCCATCAAAGACCAGCTCGTCCTGCCCGCCCACCTGGTTCACGAACAGGTACGGCACGCCCGTCTTGCGCCAGGCGGAAAAGGTCGTGTGCCGCTCCACCTGAACCGTCCGCCGCCAGGGCGAGCCATTCGGCACGATCAGCATGTCGGCGCCCGCATCATGCAGCTCGCTCGGCACGCGCGGATACCAGATGTCCTCACAGATCGCGACGCCGATCTTTACGCCGTGAAACTCGAACACCGGGGGCGGGCCGTCGCCGGCATCGAAGATGCGCTTTTCGTCGAACACGCCATAATTGGGCAGCTCGCGCTTGTCATAGCGGCCCTTGATGGCCCCGCCCGACAGCCAGACGGCTGAATTGTGGCGCTTGCCATCTTCCATCCACGGCGCGCCGATGATCATGTCCGGCGCATCGGCGGTCTCGGCGGCCAGCGTGTTCACCGCCTTCATGGAATCTTCCACCGCGGCGGGCTTCAGCACGAGGTCTTCGGCCGGATAGCCCAGGATGAAGAGTTCCGACAGGACAACAAGGTCAGCGCCCTTGGCCTTGCCCTCGGCCAGCGCGCCCCGCGCCAGCTCCAGATTCCCCCGAATATCCCCCACGACCGGGTTCAACTGCGCGACCAAGATTCTCAGCTTTTTGCTCATAAGGAGCATTTAGAGGTTGGAGGGAAGGATGGCAATCGGGGAAGGGGAGCGACTGCCCCGCAGCAGGCCCAAGTTCAAGCGCAGTGCGGGTTGAACTCAGGGGCGGATAGCTCAGACGACGAAATTTGAAGCGCGTACGAACTCTTGTATTTCTTTCAAAGTTGACGGTAATTCGAATTTGGATGGAAATTGAACTGAGAAAACGAATAGTGGTAATAGGGGCTGCACTTCTGGCGATAGGACTAATTGCTGGATGGGCTTTGTCGCATCTTGATGCAGTCACTCTATTTTTTTCAGGCAGTCGTACGTTCGATGAAGAGATAGAGACGCTTCACGCATCCAGCGCGGTTCGGTGGCTGGTATTGGGAGCCGTCCTTGCCTTCGTGGTTAGCAGTGTTGTCCTCCTCGTTACATTCGACAGCTATCAATCCCAAGCCAATGAAAGGAAGTCAGATGCACGTGAGCTGCGCATAAAAAGGGAACAATTAGAGAGAGAACGTCAGCAGGCGGAGCGCGATGAGCAGGCTCAGGCGCTTCGTGACAAGCTCAGCCGCCAGTGGAGAGAGTTGCGCGATCTGTCGCTCCGTCTTGAGACCGGAAAACGTGAGGCAAAAAATAGAGAATTGTACCAGAGCTTTGAAAGGCGACTGACTCAAGTTGAGCGTAGGGAGACGAGTAGCGGAGATTTGCTAGTTTCGGGTCTAAGGCGCACTCAATCCGACGACGTATCTGATGAGGTCATTGAATATACTCTGAGAGACCGCGATACCGGGTTGGAGAAATCTCTTATGGTTGTACACCTATTCAAGGAGAAAGGGTACTGGAAGTTTAAGAGAGCGAACAGCATTGTCGATGCTGCCGATAGTCCGGGATATAATTTTTGGGATTTGTTGGAAGATGAATCGCTTCAGTCGGAACTAAGTACGTTCAACTTGGTGGCTGGAATCGGCCTTCAATCAAAAACACCTAACATTGATGACAAACTCTCGCGAAACAGAGCAGCTTTTCTTTGCGCAGGTATATCAGGCGCACTCAGAGACGAAACGCAAGTTGACGTGCTTGGATTGGACATCGGCGCCTATGAAGGAGAGCTTTCTGAAACCGAAGGAGACAAGAAAACCTTTCTGAGACCGGTGGTAATTGTTGCTATAAAGGTATCTGATCCCGAGGCGGGGTATTTGGCATTCCATGAGGAATTGCTTCGGGAAGTTCGCGTCGGAGGACTAGATTTCGGATTCTTTTCGAAGATGAAGGATAAAAATCCTGAGTGGATTGAACAGGAAGAGTGCAATAAGAACTATCGCTTTGTTTCCACTCACCACAACGCCGGGGAGCATGAATAATCCGTTCAATCAACCTTCAAGCTTGCTGATGATTTCCTTTAATTTTTGCATTCGTTGTTTGCGATCAGCGATAGTTTCCTTTGTTTGATCTACCGGCTTATCGCCATCTTTTTTGATAATACTAAGGTAGCCCTTTTCCATCAAATCAATGGAATCTTCCCAATGAGAAACCTGCGATTTTGCCCAACTTAAAAGGTTGCTCATTGTCTTTAGTCTCCCGAAAATCAGTGCTTCGAGTTAGGATGTTAATCAACTTTAAGTTTTGATTCAATTCTAATTTTCCCGTTTTTCCAATCCGTCTGATAGCCCCAACCCCCATACTCCCCGCATGGACGCGCAAACGGACATTCTGAAACGGGGGCTGGAACATGCCGGGCGGGCGGTGCTGGATGCGTCCGCGCTGGCGAACCTCCATCTCGGGCCGAAAGTGATCGGGCGGGGGGTGGCGCAGCGGATTTCCGGGCGGCTCAGAATGCTGGAACCGATTGTCCGCCGCCTGATCCTGGTCCTCGCGCTCAATCTGACGCTCGCCCCGGCGGCCCCGCGCGCCGCGCCCCCTGATCCGAAGCCCGAGCCGGACCTGCCCGACGGCGTCGAACTCGCCATCTTTCCGCGCCTTTATCCAAGACGGTTGAAATTGCTGCCCGCACGCCAGACGATTGAGGGCGATTTTCCGGACATTCTCCGAACCCTTTCCGGATCCGTATCCCCGCACAGGCTGATGGCCCGCATCGCGGCGCTCCGGCGCGTCATCGCAGACCCGGATGGCCATGCCCTGCGCCTCGCGCGCAATCTCAAACGCCTGCAGAAGCATGGCGAACCGCGCCCGGCGGTCGGCCCGGCGACCAGCGCCTTCCGCCTGTCGCCAGAGCTGGGCGCGATTGCGACGCTGCTGCCCGCGCAGATCAGGGCCGGGCTCGACTCCTGGGAAAGCTCTGGCTGACGCCTGCCTCACAACACAAAAAAATGCCGGAGCGCGTGGGGCGCGTCTCCGGCCAAAGGTTCTGGAGGAAATGGAGGGAAGGGGCCCTAGGCCATGGCCTGTTCGTCGACCACGAAAGGCCCGAGATCTTCATAGAAGCGGAACTGGTTGCGGCCACAGCGCTTGGCTTCATACAGCGCCATGTCGGCGGCGTGCAGCAGCGGGCCTTCGCCCATACAGTCATACGGCGCAGCAGCAATGCCGATGGACGTGCTGATGCGAACGCGGTGGCCGGTCGACAGGCCATAAGGCTCGCTCAGCTTGCGCTTGAGCCGCAGGGCCAGGCCCTCAACAGCAAGGCGCGATGGTGATGTGCTGCAGACGATGAAGAACTCGTCCCCACCTGTGCGCACGGTCAGGTCGCTGTCGCGAACAATGGCTTTCATCCGGGCCGCCACGACTTTGAGCACTTCGTCGCCCGCGCCATGACCATATGTGTCGTTGACCGCCTTGAAGCCATCCAGGTCCAGCGCCAGGATAAAGAGTGGCGCGGTGTTTGAGGCTTCTGCGAGCATGGTCGGCAGCCGCTCTTCGAGGGCACGCTTGTTCGCGAGATGAGTCAGGGGGTCCGAATAGGCCAATTTACGGACCTCCTCTTGTTTCTCGACCTGTGCGGTAATGTCGTTGGAGGTGCCGATATAGCCTGTGATCCGACCCTTGTCGTCAAAGCACGGCGCGCCGGCCATATCCATGTGATAGGTCTGGCCATCAACGTCCGTGAAAATTCCGCGCACACGGGCGTAACTCGCGGCCGACTGAACCGCATTGGTCATGATCTCGGAGTTTTCTTCATCGAACTGGATAATGTCGAGATAGTTGCACCCGACCAGGGAATTGCGGCCGCCCTGAAGTTTCTGGAGGAAGGTGCCCTCGGCATAGATCAGCTTGCCCTGGAGATCGGTTTCCCAGAACAGGTCTGAGGCCACGGCGGAGAAATTGGACAGGCGCTTCAGTGTTGCCTGGGCTTCGCTATGTTGCTGGTCCAGCTTCTTGAAGGCCCGGATCATGATCTTGTGGGCCGGCCAGAAGACCAGGAACACTTCCGCGACAATCGTCAGGACGAGGGCCAGGACCGTATAGGTCTGGATCGTACCCAGCCACTCGGCGCGCTTGTTGGCCTGCGCTTCGAAAGCGTCCGCCGCCTCTCCGAGCCGATTGGCGAGGGGGCCGGAAGCCTCATATTCAATTGCCTCAAGCGCCGCGGACGTATTCCGGCGGTCGACCAAAACCCAGTTCACATTGTTGATGAGCTCAAGAACCTTGGTATGAATGGAGTTTTCGCCTTCGGAATAGATCGCCTGAAGTGCGGCATCATCTTCGCCAAAGCGGATAAGTTCATAGTGAGACGTCTCGAACAATTTGATGCTGGCGCGCAAATTCTCCCGCAGCTCCGGCGATCCGTCTTCGGCGTAATCATGGGCGGCATGCGACATTTGCTGCAGCAACATGCGCTGGCTGCCGCTCATATTGATCGCGGTCGCATCATGCGCACCTTGGCGGAGGGCTGTCAGGGAAACGATGTGGCTGGCAAGGATCAGCGCCAGAACAATGCTCAGCGCGAGGATGTACCGATTCAGGTGCGACTCAAGAATTTCGCGCCCGGAATGGCGCTTCTTGTCGTGTTTGAATAGGGTGCGTCCGAATAACATGATGGGCGAACCATACCCAAACAGGGTTAGAATCGTCTTTCCGAATAAAGGAAATTTCTTACCGGCGTTTCAAATCTTGTTTACCTAGATATCAAGCTCTTCAACGAAAGCAGCGTTTTCCTGAATGAACCGGAAACGCAATTCGGCTTTCTTGCCCATCAACGTGTTTATCAGCTCCTCGGCCGGAACCTCGACATCGTCAATCGCCTCCAGAGTGACCCGCGCAAGCGTCCGCGTCGCCGGGTTCATTGTGGTTTCCTTCAGCTGAGACGGGTTCATCTCGCCGAGACCCTTGAAGCGGGTCATGTCGACTTTCTGGTTCGGTTTGAAGTGCTCTTTCATTTTCTCGGCCCGGTCGGCATCGTCCATCGCGTAGACGATCGTACCCTTGTTGGAGAGTTTGTAGAGCGGGGGCAGGGCCAGGAACAGGCGTCCGCTTTCGATAAGGCCCGGTGTCATCCGATAGAAGAAAGTGATCAGCAAGCTGGCAATGTGGGCGCCATCTACATCGGCATCCGTCATGATGATGATGCGGTCATACCGCAGATCGTCCATGTCGAACTTCTTGCCCAGCGCCGTGCCGAGCGCCAGTGAGAGATCATTGATCTCCTGATTGTTCATCATCTTGTCGAGCGAGGCGCTTTCGACATTCAGGATCTTGCCGCGCAGGGGCAGGATGGCCTGGGTCTTGCGGTCGCGGGCCTGCTTGGCGGAGCCGCCAGCCGAGTCGCCCTCGACGAGGAACAGTTCGGTGCCGTCCGGCCCCTTGTTGGAGCAATCGGCCAGCTTGCCCGGCAGGCGAAGCTTCTTGGTGGCCGATTTGCGGCTGATATCCTTGGCCTTGCGGCGGCGCTGGCGCTCTTCCGCGCGCTCAACCGCCCAGCCGAGCAGTTTGTCGGCTTCTTTCGGACTACCGGCCAGCCAATGATCGAACCGGTCGCGCACGGAGTTTTCCACCAGGCGGAACGCGGCCGTCGTCGACAGCTTGTCCTTGGTCTGACCGACAAATTCCGGACCCTTGATGAAAACAGACAAGAGCAAGCCGGAATGGCCCATGATATCTTCGGCGGTGATTTCGGAGGCTTTCTTGTTTCCGGTCAGTTCCCCGAAATTGCGTAACCCTTTTGTGATGGCTGAGCGGAAGCCCGCTTCGTGCGTACCACCATCCGGGGTCGGAATAGTGTTGCAATAGGAGCGTGAAAATCCGTCCGCCTCGCCAAAGCCGGCGCGCGTCCAGGCAATGGCCCACTCGACCTTACCTTCGCCGCCTTGATCAACAAGACCGGTAAAGGCTGCATCGGTGATGGTCGCCTTGTCCTTGAAGACTTCATCCAGCTGGTCTGCCAATCCGTTCGGATAGGAGAGCGTGGCTTCGGCAGGAACCTTGGAATCTTCTGGCAGCAGGGAAGGATCACAGCTCCAGCGTACTTCAACGCCTCGATAGAGATAGGCTTTTGATCGCGCCATCTGAAACAGGCGGGCCGGGCGGAAACGCATCTTTTCGCCGAAGATCTGGAAGTCCGGCTTGAACTTCACCACGGTCCCCCGGCGATTTGGCGCCGTGCCGACTTTTTTCAACTTGTCCTGCGGAATGCCGCGCGAGAAGGTCTGCCGGTACAGGATCTTGTCGCGTGCGACTTCAACTTCGACCAGTTCCGACAGCGCATTGACGACCGAAATGCCGACGCCGTGCAGGCCGCCGGCGGTCTCATAGGCCTTGTCGGAGAACTTGCCGCCCGCATGCAGTGTGGTCATGATGACTTCCAGCGCGGACTTTTTCGGGAATTTCGGGTGTGGATCAACCGGAATGCCGCGGCCATTGTCGCTCACCGCCAGGAAGCCATCGGCGTCGAGCTTGATCTCGATCCGGCTGGCATGCCCGGCCACCGCTTCATCCATGGAGTTGTCCAGCACCTCGGCAAAGAGGTGATGATAGGCGCGCTCATCCGTGCCGCCAATATACATGCCGGGGCGTTTGCGGACAGGTTCAAGGCCTTCGAGGACCTCGATATCCTTGGCGGAATAGCCGGTACTTTCTGTACTCATTTGGTCAAACAGCTTTGCTTGCTTGGCGGCTGCCATATGATGTCTCCGATAAGGGCGGGCGACTCAGTGTCGATATGGGAGAACATAAGATGACAGCCTCGATTAATACGGCGTTAACCCTGGAGAGCGGGCTTACATTCCCCAATCGGCTTGTGAAGGCGGCAATGACAGAGGGACTCGCTGATCCTCGCAACCGGGTAACTGAAAGCCATCTGACATTGTATCGCCGCTGGGCGGAAGGCGGCATAGGCGGGATGATCACAGGAAATGTCCAGATTGACCGCAATCATCTCGAACGTGCGGGAAATGTGGTCATAGACGGCAAGCCGTCAAATGAAGAGATGGATATGTTCTCGCGCTGGGCCGACGTTGGCAAATCTCATGGCGCCGCAATGATCATGCAGGTCAGCCATGCCGGACGCCAAACGCCAAAACTGATCAATCCGAGCCCCGCTGCGCCAAGTCCGGTCGCGCTGGGCTTGCCGGGCGGCCAGTTCGGTCAGCCCCGCGCGATGACTTTGGACGAGATCAAAGCCGTGATCGAAGGCTTCGGCCGGGCCGCCAGCGTTGCAAAGCAGGCGGGCTTTGACGGTGTTCAGGTTCATGGCGCGCATGGCTATTTACTTTCTTCGTTCCTGTCGCCGCTGGCGAACCAGCGCCAGGATGACTATGGCGGGCCGCTGGAAAACCGCGCGCGCCTCCTCGCCGAATGCGTCAGGGAATCGCGCGTTGCGGCAGGGCCGGGGTTTTCGGTTTCGGTAAAGCTCAATTCCGCAGACTTTCAGAAAGGCGGGTTCAGTTTTGAAGATTGTCTCGGCGTGATCGACATTCTGAACGAGCTTGGCGTCGACTTTGTCGAGATATCCGGGGGTAATTATGAACAGCCCCGCATGATGGACAGCGAAGGCCTGGAGCCGGTTTTTGAGCAGAATGTCCGTGAATCCACGCGCGAACGGGAGGCCTACTTCCTGAAATATGCCAAAGCAGTGCAGGCGCGCAGCCAGTTGCCACTCATGGTGACAGGCGGATTTCGCACGACCGAGGCCATGAATTCGGCGCTTGCGGAAGGGGAGGCCGACCTGATCGGTCTTGGCCGGCCGCTCTGTGTCGAGCCGGACACGCCGAAACAGCTCTTGTCCGGAGAGGTCGCTGCCGCCGCGCAATGGGAGAAAACGTTGCGCCTCGGGCCGGGATGGCTGGGGCCGAATTCTCCCATCAAACTGGTGAAGGCGCTGAACGGTTTTGGCGTTATCGGCTGGTATTATGAACAGTTGCGCAGGCTTGGCGCCGGCGAGGCCCCGGATACGGGATTGGGCGTGCTTTCTGCATTCCTGGCCAATCAGAAAAATGAAAGCCGCACCGAGAAGGCCAGAAAAGCCGCAATGCCCTGATAGGAGACGGTTTCCACAGAAGAGGGAATTTCCTGAGCATCCGGTGGCTTGAACCGGCCTGCATCGCCCTCCACATCTGGTGAAACGCCCGACTCCTGCCATCATCGGCAGGTAGGGTTTCCTGAGCTGCCGCCCAGTCGGGGCTCAATTTGAAGAAGGAGGCATTGTAGATGCCAGGTATAAAGAACCTTCCGGTGTTGCCGCTTCGGGACATCGTTGTGTTTCCAGACATGGTCGCGCCCCTGTTTGTTGGGCGGGACAAGTCTGTACGGGCCCTCGAAATGATCGAAGAGGCCGATAATGAAATCATGCTGGTCGCCCAGCGCGACGCGGCCATAGACGACCCGGGCTCAGATGATGTCCACGAGGTCGGCACGATCGCTACCATTTTGCAGCTGCTCAAGCTGCCTGACGGTACGGTGAAAGTGCTGGTCGAAGGCAAGACGCGTGCGCGTCTGAACCAGCTGCACGACCGCGGCGAATATTTTGAAGCTGAAGTCGAAGCCTATGACGAGGCCCAAGGCACCGATGATGACGTGCAGGCACTCATGCGTGCCGTGCAGGAGCAGTTTGAAAATTACGTCAAGCTGAACCGCAAGATCCCGCCGGAATCCGTTACCACGATTGCTGCGCTGACCGAGCCTGGTCGTCTGGCCGATGCGGTGGCGTCGAACCTGTCTGTCAAACTCTCCGAAAAGCAGGAATTGCTCGAACTTCCCGATGCGAAAGATCGCCTCGAGAAGGTCTTCGCCCTCATGGAAGGCGAAATGGGCATGTTGCAGATGGAGCGGAAGATCAAGAACCGCGTCAAGCGGCAGATGGAGAAGACCCAGCGCGAATATTATCTGAACGAGCAGATGAAGGCGATCCAGCGCGAGCTGGGCGAGCAGGGCGGCGATGGCGCTGAGCGCGATGAGCTGGCCGACCTTGAGCAGAAGATTGCGGATGCGCCGCTGTCTGAAGAGGCACGCCTGAAGGCCGAAGCCGAGATCAAGAAGCTGCGTCAGATGTCGCCAATGTCTGCGGAATCGACTGTCGTGCGGAATTATCTCGACTGGCTGCTGGCCTTGCCTTGGGGCACGCGCAAGGAAATCGAGACCAATCTCGCCAAGGCCGAGAAGCAACTTGATGACGACCATTATGGTCTCGACAAGGTGAAAGAGCGGATCCTGGAATATCTCGCCGTGCAGAAACGCACCGGCAAGATGAAAGGACCGATCCTCTGCCTCGTGGGCCCTCCGGGCGTCGGCAAGACTTCGCTTGGCCGCTCCATCGCTGAAGCCACGGGACGCGACTTTGTGCGCGTGTCGCTGGGCGGCGTGCGGGACGAAAGCGAAATTCGTGGCCACCGCCGGACCTATATCGGCTCCATGCCAGGCCGGGTGATCCAGTCGCTGAAGAAGACCAAGACGGGCAATCCGCTCTTCCTGCTGGATGAGATCGACAAGATGGGCATGGACCATCGCGGCGATCCGGCATCTGCCTTGCTGGAAGTGCTGGACCCTGAGCAGAACTCGACGTTCAACGATCACTATCTGGAAGTCGATTACGATCTTTCTGACGTGATGTTCGTGACGACGGCGAACTCGCTCAACATGCCCCAGCCGCTTCTCGACCGGATGGAGATCATCCGCATCGCAGGCTATACCGAGGACGAGAAGGTGGAGATCACCAAACGTCACCTCATCCCGCAGGTCCGTGAAGATCACGGCCTGAAGGAAGGGGAGTGGATTGTGGCAGATGAGGCCATTCGCGACCTTGTTCGGTACTACACCCGCGAAGCCGGTGTGCGGAGCCTGAAGCGCGAAATTGCACGGCTGGCCCGCAAGACGGTCCGCATCCTGTCTGACAAGGAGGGCGAAACCCTGACGGTGACGTCGGAGAACCTTCCCGAATTCGCAGGCGTGCGGAAATTCCGCTACGGTCTCGCCGACGAGACCGACCAGCTCGGCGCGGTGACAGGCCTTGCCTGGACCGAGACCGGCGGTGACCTGCTCACCATCGAGGCGGTCAAGATGCCGGGACGCGGCAACATGAAGGTCACGGGCAACCTCCGCGACGTCATGAAAGAGTCGATCCAGGCGGCCAGCTCGCTGGTCCGGTCCCGGTCTGTCATGCTCGGCATCAAGCCGACCGTGTTCAACACGACCGATATCCACGTGCACGTGCCCGATGGCGCGACGCCAAAGGATGGCCCGTCCGCGGGTGTTGCCATGACAACGGCGATTGTCTCGCTGCTGACCGGCAACCCGGTTGACCGGGAAGTGGCCATGACGGGCGAGATCAGCCTGCGGGGACGCGTCCTGCCGATTGGTGGCCTGAAAGAGAAACTGCTCGCAGCTCTGCGCGGCGGCATCAAGACGGTGCTGATCCCGGAAGAGAACGAGAAGGATCTCGAGGACATTCCGGAGAATGTGAAGACCGGCCTGAAGATTGTGCCCGTTTCGGACATCAATGAAGTGCTGGCCATCGCGCTGACGCGGCCCTTGTCGCCGATAGAGTGGTCAGAAGCAGATGAAGCCGCATTGCAGGCCTCATTGTCCGGTCAGCCGGGTAATCAGGCGACCGATCCGGCCCGTCCTCACTAGGCTGAATTGAGACTTATGACAGGCGGCCGTTCAAACACTGAACGGCCGTCTTGCTTTTTCTCTCAACCCCGTGCATTTGAGCGGGATTGGGGCGGTTAGCTCAGTTGGTAGAGCATCTCGTTTACACCGAGAGGGTCAGCGGTTCGAGCCCGTTACCGCCCACCATAAAAACAAGGCACTAGCCTGTGGAAAAAAGAACATCAGAGAACAGTTTACAGCATAGTTTACAGGTTCTGTTCTTGTTCCGTCCTTAAAATGTGGCGCTCTTGCGCCCAGAACGGTCGCGTCGAACGTGTGTGCGCGCTTGATTTTTTATGCATGTCTTGGGTGTCCAGTCGAACAGATCGGTGAGGACTTAATCAGTGAAGCGGTCCCGGCTTAGCAGTTGCTGGATTACTTCGCTTCTTGCCGTCCACCACCGTCGGATACACGCATGAACAATGCGAGAAGTGGTTCGTTGATATAGTAATTGTTCCGGCCGGCCTGATGCTTGGTCACGAAGCCCGCTTCGGCTAGCTGGTCGAGATACTTGGTGGCGGTAGGTCGGCTGACATGCAGGTCGTTCATCACGTAATCGATGCGCGTGTAAGGGTGGCGGAAGAGGTTGTTCAACAAGTCCTGACTGTAGATCTTGCCGAGCTCTGCTCGCATCCGTTTCTTGTAGTCCGCCATCTGGGCGCGCAAACCTTCGATCAGCTGTAGGGTAGTCTGAGATGTCTCTGCCACCGCTTCCAGAATGTAGAGTACCCAATCTTCCCAGGCGCCGTCGTCTCGCACGGCCTGCAGCAATTGATAATAGTCGTTTTTCGTACCTGTGATGTGCCGGCTGAGATAGAGAATGGGAATGTCGAGCAGGCCCGTGCGCGTCAGATAAAGTACATTGAGGATACGCCCGATCCGGCCATTGCCATCCGGGAACGGGTGGATGCTCTCAAATTGATGGTGAATGATCGCCATTTTGATGAGCGGGTCCAGATCGCAGGCGTCATCATCGTTGATGAAGACTTCGAGTCCAGCCATAAGGGCTTCAATCTCACGCGGGCCCTGTGGTGGCACATAGACGGTTTCGCCTGTGCGATCATTCTTCAGCTCTGTTCCGGCCTGCGTTCTGAAGCCATCGTCTCGCCCCTTCAACAAACGGAACATGTCGATGATGATGCGGTTGGTGATCAAACCTTGCGTCTTGCGTAGCTGGTCAAATCCAAGTCTCAGGGCATCACGATAGAGCGCGACCTCTTTTGCTGCGGCTGAGCCAGGTCCTTCCGGGAACAAGTCTGCTTGGAACAGTTCATCTTGAGTGGTGACGATGTTTTCAATTTCAGAACTTGCCTTGGCCTCCTGCAAGGCCAGCGTGTCGATCAAGATACCCTGGTTGGGGATGGCTTTGGCTGCGCCCTTCAATTCCGCCAGTGCCCTGTTGGCGCGTGCAAGTGCCTTCAGCACCGGTATCGTCTCGATCTCGACGGGTGGCGGAAGGTCTGGCAATTTGTACGAGGAATCTGGTAATTTCGACATGATGTGTCAAAGAAACGCAATTTTCTTTACATGTCCAGCTAACGTGTAAAGAAAATCACCAAATTGGTGCAAATCAGCACTAAGCGATTTCTTGCCTATGCAGGTGGCAGCCTTTACGAGACCTGGCTACTAGATCGAAGTCGTCATCGCTTCAATAACAGCTGCATCTGACACGTAAATCCGCTTCATTTTCGCGAGCGTGCCCGGCGTCCAGCCAAACAAATCAGTCAGAACCTGATCTGATATCAGAGCCGGGTAGAGGTGCTGAAGGATGACCATATTCGTCGCGCATGTCTTGCGCATGTCGTGGATGGTTGGTCCATCGTTTTCCGGGCCAAGTCCCATACGGCTGCGATGGCGATCAAAGCTCGTGCCGAACCCTTCTGCAGTCCAAGGCTTGCCCTTGCTGGAGAAAAGAATCGTGAGGGGCGCAGTCGCGAGTTTGGCGCGCGCCGCATCGATTTCATCAAGCAACGACCGGAGCGGAGGCGTGATGGGGATAAGTGCAGTGTTGCGGCCACGGCTCTTGCCCGTAGGAATGATCAGATGCTGCTTCGTGATCGCCGAAAGTGGCAAGCGGGTAAGGTCTTCACGGCGAAGTCCAGTGTGAAGAGCCAGTTTGAACGCCCATGCCAAATGAGCTGACGCGGTTTCGAGAAACTTTGCCTGCTCTTCCAGAGACCAAATACGCGCTTCCGTCGGCCGCTCGTAAAGCGGTTCGATGCCATGCGCTCGGTTCCAGTCCAGCCGCCCGTCCTTTTTGCACCAGGTCAGGAAGGCCGACAGAGCCAGGACGGCCTCATCAGCAGCGCTCGGAGAGTGACCCCAAACACGATCGCGGTGGGAGGTGATAAACTTGATAATGCGTCTGCTATCGAAAACCGAAAGCGGTGCGTTCGCAGCTGGCTGGCCCGCCTTCAGGGGCATTTCCAACCACTTGTCGAGGTACTTGATCCTGGCAGTTTGCCCTTTTGTCTTCATCTTTCTGAATGCGGGAGACTTCTTCCGATAAAGCATGACCGCCATAGCGAACGAATCTGCGACCGGCGCTCTCTCATCCTCCATCACCTCTGAATAGGCCTGGATGAATTCTGGAGGCAATCGCTTGCCGGCTCCGTCCAATCTGGATCCTTCACTCGTCCAAAATTTGGGCCCACCTCGAAACGCATAATAATAGTATCGGGTCTGACCAGTCGCGAGCTTCTTCGCAATTACATGAAGTCCCTTGATGGACATGCTCAGCTCCCTAGCCATTTCGCCTCCGAATCAGTTTCGAGCCTGAGAGAGGCCTTGTCCAGAAGCGTAATTTCGCCGTCAGGCATTAGCCGAACGCCGCACACATCAAATCCTGTATCTTTCGCTGCAGCGATCAGCGTTTTGAGACGGCGCTTGATTTCACAGGTTTTAAGATGGGGAGGTATCTGCGTCCGGGCCATTGCTCGACATCACCGGTAGGTTTGAGTCTTCATGGCCTTACGAAAGCCAGGATCGCTTGAAAGGAAAGCTTCAAGCATCAGAGGAACCAGCACAGCCACCGATGCCTCAGCTCCGTAGGTGGCAGCATGGATCCGAGAATACGCTTCGAGGTCCGCAGCCAGAGGTGGCTCGAGACTGATCGACAGTTTCTGCGGTGTCCGGTCCGGAAGCGGCCCAATTTTCAGACTGACTTCACTCATGGCTGATTGCCTCCTTGATAGGGTTTCAGAACGATATCCTTGTTGACGAGCACTGCGAGCCGCCAGCCAGGCCGGATCGTGATCGAGGGTTGGACGTCGAGATTGCGACGCACGATTTCCTGGCCCGCCTCATTCGCGCCCGTCTGTGCGGAGCGGCGAAGCGCGCGGGCAATGTCGCCCTCATCATCGCTCGCGAGTTCTGATCCCACGCCGAGCAAGGTGGAGAGCGCGACGCCCTGCAACAGCTTCCAGGAATGATAGTCGACTTTGTCTTCGAGGCCGGCATAGCCACGGGCATCGACGCCGGCGAGATTGTCGATGCGGATCGACGATCCATCCGGCATGACGATCCGGCTCCAGACGAGGAGCGCCCGTGACTGACCGAACGCGATGACGCTGTCATAGCGGCCAATGAGCCTCGCGCCCTGAGGCACGAGAACGCTCTCTCCAGTGACGGTGTCATAAACCGGGCTTGTCACCTGCGCGATGACCTGCCCCGGAAGGTCGGAGTTCACCCCTGTCAGCAGGGTTGCCGGAATAATCGTTCCAGCCATCAGCTGGTAGGGAGAAACCGGTGTCTCCAGCCGATGCGGATTGTAGATCGAGGGATCGGTTTCTGCGCCCAGAAAATCAAGCTTGCGGGCCTGCCGGTTTGGATCTTCATTTAAGGATGACCCAAACGCACTGCCGCCAGATGGCGCAAATGCCGACAGGTCCGGAAAACTGATCGAGGCCGCTGATGGACTCGCAACGCCTCCTCCAACGCTCTTCGAACCCGTACTCGCCCCAACCTGGAAAAAAACCCCGCTCCCCCGCGCGGCATCGGAGAGCGCCGCTTCACGCGCGCGCAGCTCTGCCTCCAGTGCCGTTAATTGTCCGCGCATCGGATCAGATTCAGGCGCATCCTGTTCAGGCAGCCCCATCCGCCCTTCGCGCTGCGCCTTCAGGATCGGTGTGCCAAGATCCCCCGGCAGTGGCGGCCCGAGGACATCGTCTTCCGGCGCAATCTCACCATAGGATTTCGGAAGCGTGGCCAATCCATCCGCCTCTGGATTATGACCGGTATTGTAAAGCTCCCGCGCCGGACCGTCAGTGCCTTCCTTCGGTCCCTGCAGCGCAAAGGCTAGCGAGCCAAGCACGATTGCGCTGCCGGTTCCGAGCAGGATCATCAGCGCCCGTTTGGAGAACCGCTTCACGGGTCTCGGGCGCCCGCGGATTTCGAGCGGTTGGGCTGGAGGAGAAACGGCCTCTGTCATGGCTTCGCGCTGCCAATGTCATTGCGTGCGATCTTCACGACATCCTGGCGCTTTTCGCCGAGGCGGAGTTCCGCGCGGGCGAACAGACGGTCGACGACATAATAGTCTCCGGACATGCGATAGTTGACCAGCTGGGACTTGCCGTCCCGGCCAATGACGAAGAGGGCCGGGGCCTCACCCTGGTCGAGCCGTGCCGGGAACTGGATATAGACCTTTCGGCCATCATCGAACACGCGATCCGGCCGCCAGTGCGGAAAGTCGCCCTCAAGGTCATAGCGGAATTTCAGCCGCTCGAGTTGCAATCCGGCCGGCGATGACGATGCGCGTGTTGCCGCCGAACCCGCCACCCGCGTCACAAGTTGCTGGTCGGCATAGCGCCATGAGACGGCCGCCATATAGGTTTCTTCGAATGCCCTCAGCTCAAGATGGTAGGCCCGCAGGCTCGTCGTGATGATGAGGTTGGTCTTCAGGCCCGCCTGTGTCGGTTTGATCAGGATATGCGCCTGGGCCTCGCTACCCGTTCCGGAGACCGTATCCCCGAGGACCCAGCGCACCGTGTCGCCGGCAGAGACCGAGACGAGTTCCTCGCCCGGCTGCAGGACGATGTCGGTGACCTGTTCCGGCGCGCAATAGACCTGATAGAGCGCGCCGACCGTGTAGGGATAGACCTGGATCGCGTTCATGTAATTGTCGAGCGAAGGCTCGATCGCCGCCTTACCATTCGCCGTTTCGATGGCCTGGTAAGGTTTGAGTGATGGCGCATCTGCCTCCGTCGGCATGGGCTTCAACTGGCCCGGCATCGCGCCCGTGACACTTGTCGGCGTATAGGTGCGGTAGACAACCGGCGTTGGAACAAGGTCCGCGTCGGCGATATCGGTCTCTTCCACGTCAGGGGCGAGATAGAGGTCTTCGACATAGTCTGGTTCATCCAGTGTGATGTCGGGGCCGACAGCGGCCGGAAAGCTCTCGCACGCCGCAAGGGCGGTCGAGGCGAGGAGGATGAGGGCAAGGCGTTTCATGTGGGATTAGCTCCTATTGATGGTCTTTCGACCAGTTGAGGCCGTGGACGTAGAGGCCGAGAGGATTGGCCCGGAGGGCCTCTTCGGTGCGGGGCGGGTCAATCACGATCGAGAACACGCCGGTATGGTTGGACTGGCCGGTCTCAGTGCCGTTGCGATATGCGGTCTCGCGCCAACGAACCGTGAAGCTGTCGTCTGACGCGCGCACGACGCTCGTCACATCGACTGACACGGAGCGCCGTCCGAGATCCGCAAATGGATCATTGTCGCGGGCATAATCATTGAGCGTGGCTGCCGCCCGGTCGGTTGCATAGGCATAGGCCTTCAGCCAGTTCTGCCGGACCACGACCGGATCGATGGAGATGGACCGCGTGTTCTTCACAAAATCTGCGAGGTGGAAAGCAATCTGCGCATCGGTCGGCTCATAGCGCCCATCGGCCGGGCCGACGGCGCGCACGGCGCCTTCACCGGTCAGTTCGACTACGTAAGGTGTGACGAAGGACTGGGTCGAGCGCCAGACAAGACCGCCCGCGAGCACGAACGACAAAGCGATGCTCCCAAGCGCCGCCAGCCGCCAGTTGGCCGCCTGCACGCGGGCAGAGCCGATCCGGTCATCCCAGGCCTGCGCCGCGCGCTGGTAGGGTGTCACAGGTTCCGGTGTCTCGCCATAGCGGGTGGATGTTCGCTTCCAGAGCTTCATGTCAGTCCTCGTCATTCTTCAGTTGTATCGATGTGCCGCCACCGGGACGGTCGCCGTCGCGCACGGCTGAGGCCGCCATCATGCCGGCATCGCGGGTTGACTGGTCGCGCCGGATACGCCGGGCCCAGTCAGGGGAAGAATTCTGTCCGCCATTGGTCGGACCAGCGTTCGGCGCGCCCGTGCCGCCCGTTGCCGCGAAAGCGGCGCGGGCTCCCGCCTGATGGCGCTCATGCGGATTGCCAAAGGCGCGCCGGGCAAAGTCTTTAGCGCCGGACGCAGCGGCGCGAACACCTGCGCCCGCGACACCGCTCATGCCCGCCATGGCGGCGCCGGCGCCGGACTTTCCGGAAGCGGCGGCGTTCATCTGGTAGGCAGTCCGGGCGCCGCCTGCCATGGAGGCTGCTGCGCCGACGGCGCTGCGCGTTCCGCCAGCTGCGGCGCCAATGCCCGCCTTGGCGAGGGTGCCGCCCGCTACTGTCCCGGCCGCGACGCCAGCGGCCGTACCGATGGCCGCGCCCGCGCCCAATTGCGGCGCGCCGGAGACAAGGCCCGTGGCGATCCCGGGCCCGAACAGGCCGAGGGCCAGCAATGAGAGCGATCCAAGGATGACGGAGGCAGCCTGTTCGAGCGTCACCTCGTCCGGCTGGAAGGTCGACGTAATGGAGGAGAAAATGGTCGAGCCGATGCCGACAATGATCGCCAGCACCATCAGCTTGATGCCTGAGGCGATGACATTGCCGAGCACTTTCTCGGCGAGGAACGAGGTCTTGTTCCAGAGCGCAAAGGGGATCAGCACGAACCCGGCCAGCGTCGTCAGCTTGAACTCGATGATCGTGACGAAGAGCTGGATCGCGAGGAAGAAGAACGCCAGCAGCGTGATGATCCAGGCGAGGAACAGGACAGCGATGATGACGATGTTCTGGAAGAAGGCGATCGGACCGGTCAGCTTTTCGATCTCGTCGAGCAGGGGCAGAGCCGCATCGAACCCGGTGGCCGCGACAAATCCCGGCTTCATGATGTCCTCGGCGGTAATCGTGCCGCCAGTGGCATTGAGCCCCAGCTGTGCAAAGCTCGTGAACACCACGTCCGACAGGAGCGCAAAATTGCCGAGGATCAGCGCGAAGGCGCCGACATAAAGGACCTTCTTCAGGAACCGGCCGACAATATCCGTGTCCGGCCCCATGGCCCAGAAAAGTCCGGCGAGCGTGATGTCGATCGCGATGAGGGCGGAGGTCAGGAACGCGACATCCGGCTGCAGGAGACCGAACCCGCTGTCGATATAGGCGGAGAAGGTCGCAACAAACTGGTCGATGACGCCAAGATCTTCCATGGCGCTAGTTCCGCCTGTAGGCGACGCCGTCGCCGCGGAAGCGCTTGTGACGGATGCGGGCCTGTTCCTCGATGGCGGCCCGGCGCGATTCTTCGAGCGCCACCATCCGGTATTGCGCGGCCATCAATTGCTGCATCTGCATCTGTTGCTCGACCGAGAGCGCGACGAGCTGGTTGCCGGCCTGGGAGACGGACAGGTTCCCGGTCGCCGCCTGGCTCTCACCAACAAGGTCTGTCAGCGTCTCGCGCGCGTCCGCAATCGAGGTCACAATCCCGGACTGGACCTGGATCGAGGCCCGGAAGGCCTCCCGGCTGATCTGCCACTGGTCTGCGGCTTCGACAAGGATTTCCTTATTGGAGAGGTCTTCATAGGAGTCCGGGAACGCCTCGCGGTACTGGCGTTCGGACTCTTCGACTTCATAAGTCATCTCACCCGCTTCGCGCATCAGCGTGTCGATCCGTTCGAGCAGGCGCTTCAGGTGCTCGATCGAGGCATAGTCGAGCCGCTTCAGGTCCTCGGACTGGTTCACCAGCATCTGGGCCTCATGCTGGAGTTGCTGGACCTGATTATTGATCTGTTCGAGCGTATTGGTGGCTGTCACGATGTTCTGAACCAGGTTGGTCGGATCGATCACGACATCGCCCACGCCGAGCAGGGCGTTTGCAGGCGGCGCCAGTCCGACAAGCGAGGATACGGATCCGAGAAGAATGGCGATCATTCGGCGGCGCATGGCACGTCTCCTTCTGTTCCGATCAGGTTTGCCGCCCAATGGAGTCCGCGCGCCGCAAGCCAGGCCGGCGCGAACCCGTCCGGACCTGAAGCAGTAAGAATCTCGGAGATCAGTTTTTGGTCGGCTTTGGAACCGGCAGCGCAGAAGGCGAGCGCGACGGGCCCGAGGTCGAGATCGAACAGGCGATTGCCCTCCGGAGTCTGAACATAATAATCCCGCTTCGGCGTCGCCCGTGCGATCAGTTCGACCTGGCGGGCATTGAGGCCAAAACCCTCATAGGCTGCGCGCTGCGAAGGCTCTTCGGCCCGTGCATTGGCGAGGAAGATGCGGGTCGGCGCGCTTTCGATCAGGCTCGGGGCTATTGAACTGGCCGAGATGTCCGACAGGCTCTGCGTCGCACACACGACGGACACGTTCTTCTTGCGCAGCGTCTTCAGCCAGTCGCGCAGGCGTCCCGCAAACATCGGATGATCGAGAAAGAGCCAGGCCTCATCGAGGATGAGCAGGGTCGGTCGGCCGTCGAACCGGGCTTCGAGCTTCGTGAACAGATGTGCAAGCACGGGCGCGGCGAGCCGCTTGTCCTGCATCAGCGCGTCCATTTCGAAGCAAAGCATGTCTCCGTTGGCAAGACTGTCTTCTTCGGCGTCGAGCAGCGCGCCATAGGGCCCGGCCAGCGTATAGGGTTCCAGCGCCTGCCGGAGCTCCGGCATCTGGATGAGCGCGGCAAGCCCGGTTAGTGTGCGCTGCACGACAGGCGCCGCGCCAAGGCTCTGCAGCGCCGTCCAGACGGCTTGCTTCACCTCGGGCGTGACCGCGACATTCTCCTGAGCGATCAGCCCCAGCACCCAGGCCTGCGCCTCAGCGATCCCGGCTTCACTATCCAGTGCCCGCAACGGTTGGAACGCCAGGTCGCCCTCAAGGCCCAGCTCATACCAGGTCCCGCCAAGGGCGAGCGTCGCGCAGCGCGCTGAACCGCCTTTGTCGAAGATGAACACCTGCGCGTCGGCGTAGCGTCGGAATTGCAAGGCCAGCAGCGACAGGAGGACCGACTTGCCGGCACCGGTCGGCCCGACCACCATCATGTGTCCGACATCGCCCTGATGCGTGACCAGCCGGAACGGTGTCGCACTGGCCGAGCGCGCCATCAGGAGCGGCGGGCCGTCCAGGTGCGTGTTGCGCTCCGGCCCTGCCCAGAGTGCCGACAAGGGGGCCATATGCGCAAGGTTGATCGTGTTCAGTAGCGGCTGGCGGACATTGGCATAGGCTTCACCCGGAAGCGTGCCGAGCCAGGCTTCGACGGCATTGACGCTTTCGGAAACGCAGGTGAACCCGCGCCCCCGGATCACGCGCTCGACGGCGCGGATCTGGTCGTCGGCGATCGCTGCATCCGCATGCCGAACGACAATCGCCGTCGTGCAATAGCCGAATGCAACATGGCCTGCGCCGAGCGCCTGCAGGGCCTCGTCGGCATCGGCGGCCTGATTGTCGGCATCTGAGTTGAGGAGTGTTGCGGGCTCATTGGTGAGGATTTCGCGCAAATAAGAGGTAAGCGACCGGCGTTTCGCAAACCAGTTGCGGACATAGGCATTGAGCGTCTTTTCGGCCTCGGGCTTGTCGAGGGGCAGGAACCGCGTCACCCAGCGATAGGCAAAGCCGAGCTGGTCGAGCTCTGAGAGCAGCCCGGGCTCGCCGGTTGCGGGGAACCCGTTGATCGTGAGGACTTTCAGCGTTTCGTCCCCTAAGCGGGGTGACAGCCCGCCCGTCAGCGGCGTATCGACCATGAGCGCATCAAGGCACATCGGCAGCGAGGGTGCCTTCACCGTCTGCCGCGCCACCGAGATGCAGGCATGCAGGTAGGTCAGCGTCTCATCGTCATCCAGGAACCGCGCCTCCGGCATCAGATCCGCCATCATGTCGCGCGCCCGGGAAGTTTCGGTTTCGAAATGCGCCAGATGCTCGCTCCAGAACGCAGCTGGAGCGTCTGCCGGATCGTCGATGAAGAGCTGCTCGATCCGGGCCGTCCGGTCGGCCGGTGGCATCCATGTGAGGGTCAGGTAGCAATCGGTCTCGAAGTGGCGCCCGTGCTCTTCGAACGCCGCCCGGCGTTCCTCATCGACCAGCCAGGCGGCTGCGTCGCGCCAGGAACTTTCGGGATAGGTGACGGATGGTCGCCGGTCCGCTTCTATATGCAGCGCCCAACCTGACCCGAACCGGCTGAGGAGATTGTTCATGCGGGCTGTGACGGCGACGAGTTCTTCCGGTGTCGAGCTTTCAAGATCGGGTCCGCGATAGAAACAGGTCCGCTGCAAGCTGCCATCCTTGTTGAGCAGGATGCCGGGCGCGATCAGGCAGGCCCATTTGAGATGGTCGGCGAGCGCAGCCGGGCGGGCGCGATATTCACGAAGATTCAGCATGCGTAATAGCCCCTCGTTCTTATGTGCCGGATCAGCACGTCGGCAAATTGCGGATCGCGCCTTGCAGCGAACACGCAGATGCCCTGCGCCACGATCCAGAAGACGAGCCCCACGCCCCAGAGCTGCAGGCCGATGCCGAGCGCGGCGGCCAGCGTACCATTGACGATCGTCGCCAGCCGTGGCGCCCCTGCGAGCAGGATCGGCGCCGTCAAAGAGCGATGCACCGGCACGCTATAGCCAGGGGGCAGGGGACGGTTGTCCGCCATCAGAGCGTCGCCCCGCCACCGAACGAAAAGAACGACAGGAAGAACGAGGTCGCAGCAAAGGCGATCGAGAGACCGAACACGATCTGCAAGAGCTTGCGCATGCCGCCGCCACTCTCACCGAAAGCAAGGCCAAGGCCGGTCAGGATGATGACGATGGTTGCGAGGATCTTGGCGACCGGCCCTTCGATGGAGTCGAGGATCGATTGCAGCGGGGCTTCCCAGGGCATGCCGGAGCCAGCCGCATGGGCCGGGAAGGTGAGCGCGACGGCAAAAGCCGTCAGGCTCAGGGCTTTGATCAGTCTGTATTTCATTGGGGTGGTGTCCTTTCTGGAGCGGTGGAGAGAAGCGGTTCGGAAAAGGGCAGGCTCGGCAGGACGAGCTGCAGGTCCGGCTGGACGGGGATCAGGTCATAGCCCTGACGCCCGAGCCCGTTCATGCGCGCGACTGTCTCGACGCGGTGAACCCCGGCGCGCCGGGAGATGTAGACGACGCAGTCGATTGTTTCTGCGATGAGGTCGTGCGGCACCTGCGCCGAGGTCTCGCCAATCAGCTGTTCGAGCCGGGAGAGTCCGCCCAGGGCCGAGTTGGCATGCAGGGTGGCGATGCCGCCCGGATGGCCGGTATTCCAGGCCTTCAGCATGTCGAGCGCCTCGGCGCCGCGCACTTCACCGATAATGATCCGGTCTGGCCTGAGGCGCAGGGTCGAGCGGACAAGGTCTGCAAGAGTTACTGATCCGGGCTGAGTGCGCAGCTGGACAGAGTCGCGGGCTGTCGAAACAAGTTCGCGCGTATCTTCCAGGATCACAAGCCGGTCCCCAGTGCGGGCAATCTCGGCCAGCAGGGCATTGGCAAGCGTCGTCTTGCCCGAGCCCGTGCCGCCGACGACGAGAATGTTCTCGCGGGTCCTGACCGCCAACCGCAAGGCTTCGGCGTGATGAGGTGCCATTACGCCGGAGGCGACATACTCACCCAAAGCGACCACCCGTCCCGCTGGTTTGCGGATCGAGAAACAAGGCCCCGGCGCCACCGGCGGCAGGACGCCTTCGAACCGCTCTCCGCCCATTGGCAGCTCTGCTGACACGATGGGCGACGCTGCGTCGACGCGCCGGCCCATATGGCTTGCGACCAGCCGGATGACGCGTTCGACATCGCCAGCGGTGACAACCAGGCCGGATTCGGATCGGCCAGACCCATGCCGCTCGATCCAGAGCCTGCCGTCGGGATTGATCATGATTTCGACAACGGCGGGGTCGTCCAGCGCTGCAACAATCTCGCTCCCCAATGCCGTTATCAGCATGGCGCGGGTACGTGTCTGGCTTTGTACGTCACGCATCGGTCCGCACCTCGCCCATATGTTCGGGCTCGCGCTCAAGACTGGCCGCGTCCGCTGTCACATCCTCAACGGCATTCTGAAGAATGCGCTGGCCCGACCTGAGGGCCTCCGCGACCTGCCTCACAAAGAGGTCAAACCGCATGTCGCCCTTGGCCCGGGCGGCCTCGACCTGGTTGGCCGGCACCGGCGGCGTCACCGTCAGGAAATAATGCACGAAGGTCGCGAGCGTTTCGGCAAGGACGAGATTGTCCCGCTCGATCCGCCCGAATTGGCGCGTCAGTCGGTCGAGCCGGCGATTGATGGCGGCTTCGCGCTTATTGTCGGACTCGCCTGCCCGGTAGGCCGTTACTGCCCCATCGATGATCGTGCTTTCTGACAGGCCAGGGCGTTTGGCCATGGCCTTCAGCCAGTGAAAATTCTCTGGCGAGATATAGGGCTGGATCCGGAGCTTCATTGGCCATTCCCCGTGAGATCAATGCCGGTCGCCTGTTCGAGGCTGTCAGCCTGCACGAGGGCGTCGAAGAGACTAGCCTGCAGGGGATTGCACACCTTGCGCCGCGCCGTGCCTGGCTTCGAGGGGCCTGCAAGCCGCGCGCGATCCTCGGCCGCATCCCGCGCCTTCTGAGGCCCAAGGCCCTCGACTTCAGGCTCGAGCTCTGCAGCCTGCATCAGGCCTTCATGGATCGACCGGACCTCGCTGCCCCAATCATCAACCCGCACGTCCGGAATACAGGCCGCGAAGGCAGGGGCGTCTTTGAGACGTTCGGTGAAGTTCTGGTCCTCGTAATAGCGTAGCTTCAGCGCGCGCACCGGCGGGGAGCCTGCGACAAGGACGAGTTCCTGGTCTGCGGGCAGTTGCATCACTTCGCCGGGCGTCAGCAATTGGCGGGCAGTTTCCTGACGCGACACCATTTTGTGCGACAGCCAGGGCGCGAGCCGGTGGCCTGCATAATTCTTCATGGCCCGCTGTTCGGTCTTGGTGCCGAGTGCATCGGAAATCCGCTTCGCCGTGCGCTCGTCATTTGTCGCGAACGCCACCCGGACATGACAATTGTCGAGGATCGCATTCGAGGGGCCATAAGCCTTTTCGATCTGATTGAGGGATTGCGCGATCAGGAAGGCCTTGAGGCCATAGCCTGCCATATAGGCGAGCGTGCTTTCGAAGAAGTCGAGGCGCCCAAGGGCAGGAAACTCGTCCAGCATGAACAGGACACGCCGACGGGACTTTACGACCGGCACAGAAACCTGCGGCGTAAGCAGCCCGCAAACTCCGAGAATGTTCGCCAAAAGCGATCTGCCACGCGAGAATACCGAAGGACGAATCTCGAGATGCTCCGTCAGCCGCCGGCCCACCTGATTGAGGATGAGGCGCATCAGGGGCTTCGTCCGCGAAAGGTCCGAGGGCGGGACGACGAGGTAGAGCGAAAGCGGCCGGTCGCCGGACACCAGATCCTCGATCCGGAAATCGCTCCGCGAGGTGACTTCGGCAATCACCGGGTCGCGATAGAGCGACAGGAACCGCAGCGCTGTTGACAGCACGCCGGAGAGCTCGTTCTCCGCCTGGTTCATCAATTCTCGGGCTGTCTCGGCGACGACGGGATGAACCTTTGGCGCATCGCTGGTCCCAAGGTGGTTTGTCCGGAGCATGATCGACAGCGTCGTGCGGAATGTCCGGTCGGGATCGGCAAGGAAGCTCGATACGCGCGCCAGCGTCTTCTCGCGCTCGGCATAAAGGACGTGCAGGATCACGCCGACGAGCAGGGAGTTCGCCTTGTCGACCCAGTGCCCGAGATCTCCGAGCTTGCCCTGAGGGTCCACGAGAATATCGGCAATGTTCTGGACGTCGCGCACTTCGCAATGCCCCTTACGCACTTCCATCAGGGGATTGAAATGCGCCGAGACCACGTCGGTCGGGTCGAACCGCACGCAGTGGGAAAACTCCGAGCGCCAGCCTGAGGTCAACTGCCAATTCTCGCCCTTGATGTCGTGCACCAGAACAGAATGCGGCCAGGAGAGGAGCGTCGGGACAACAAGGCCCACGCCCTTGCCGGAGCGGGTCGGCGCAAAGGCCATGACATGATCGGGTCCGTCATGGCGGAGATAGGATCCTGATGCTTGGCCCAGGAACACGCCGGCTGGCTTCAAAAGTCCGGACTTACGCAAATCCTTGCCTTCCGCCCAGCGCGCAGAGCCAAACGTTGAGACCCGCTTGTCCCAGCGTGCGCGGAGGATCGACCCAGTTACCGCGATCACGATGGCCGCGACACCGCCCGAAGCGGCGATAAGTCCGCCCCGGTCAAACACATCCGGCGCGTAAGCATCGAACGCGTACCACCAGCCGAAGAAGGCCCAGGGCACGTACACCGGCATGTCGAGGATGACGAAGAAGGGTTCACCAAGCCGGGGTGACCAGCCAAGCGACCACGCTGTCCACTCCGTCGCGCACCAAAGCGCCAGGAGGACGACGAGCAAGACAAGGAGGATCTGCCAGAAGAGGTTCGTGCCATGTTTCATGACACTGAACCTGACCAATCATCGCCTCAGTCTCCAGAGAGGAAATTGGGGGAAATCAGGGGGTATTCTGAAGATTTCGGAACTGGTGAGTGGTGTGGGTGAAGTGCCGGGAAGAATTTGTGGGATCCAATTTCTTTGGGGATCGCTAGCCCGTTAAGCAAATTGTCGACAGTATTCGTATTATCGGCAAAGAATGGCAGGCTTAGTACTCTGATCAACAATCGACGTTGGCGTACGGTCCAACAACAGCCGTACGCGGGATTGCCACGTAGCTAAGACTAAGGAGTAGGCCAGCCGAGAAATATGTGCGCTAAGCGTATGGGTGCGCGATTGTTCGAGCGATCATGGTCTGTGTCGAAGGCAGCCAGCGCGATTACTTGTGATGGCTGAGTGATTAGCTTGCTGCTACCGTTCTTGCGCTGTCGAAGTTTCGCCTCGTATGATCCATCGCTTAAGGAGTGCTGGAGGTTGGGCACAATTTTTTCTTCGGGACCTGTTAGTAGCGCTACCATAGCTGCTGCAGTTTCATCTTGGCTGTAATATCCGTCTACGAAACGGCCCATACCATCATCACCCAGGTATGCCTTTCGGCTCGTCACTGTATGGCTGACTTTTTTGAATTCAAATACGAACACCATGGTTTGTTGGTCGTCGTTCCAATGAAAAGAGATATCCGTGCGCTTTTGCCAGATGATATCTCCGGACTCGACATCAAGATTTCCGACCTTGTTTTCGGCACTCCAAGATCCCAACAATCCGCGTTTGCGAGCTACAGTATCACAATGAAACTTTAATTTTGCAGTGAGGCGATCTTCTCGATCTTTCGGTTGGAAGCCTGGCGCGTTACGGCGAACAAGTTCCTGCCACGCTTGCTGAAGCGTTGCAGCAGCAGCTTCTACCGGTTGCCGCGGAAATGCGGAAATCCAGTCCGGCGGCGCCCCTCCGATAGTCATGCGACCTTCGCTGCTGCGTTGTTGAATTGAACTTGTTCGACAATTGTTTCGGCATCGCGGAACGCCTGTCGTAATGAGAAGTTGCGCCGGGTCAGGGGCCTGGCGATTATCAACGCGTCGTCGGTCCACACAAAAGCATCAGGCGCTAGTCCAAGGCCGAACCCGGCAGAGACCCGGCCAAATCCGTCGGCGCGGGCCTGATTAAGCAATGCCATCAAGGCATCGCTGTCGCTGCGTGCATTTGCTTTCGAGCGGAGAGAATTGTTCTGTTTGTAATAAATCCTAATTGCTCCCATTCCGCCCGCAGCGTGTGCGGAGCTTGAAAGAGCAGAAACATCAAAACGTCCATTGCCGTTTGTGCGGGCTATCCAGACGTCGAGTGCCGTCGCGAGTGCACGAACATAGGAACGAACGTCAGAAAGACCGGCGCGAGTTTGAGCTGGTGTGTCAAGATTACCGAAGCTACGCGGTCGGATTGATGGCAAAAGAAGCGCCACCGTTTCGGAGATGATTGCTCGTTCGAAGGCATCAATTGCAAAATAGTCGAACAGGTGCTCGTCGATTTCCGATTCCATATCTTCATATGCGCGGCGTTGCTCTAAATCTGGCAAACCTTCCAGTTTAAGCATCAACTCGACCGTTCTATCGAACGCCCTACGTGCTACCTCAGGCTTATCCGCATTCTCAGGTTCGTGGAATGGGAAACCGCCGATGTCTACTAGCCGGACCGCATTTCGCTCGCACAACATTGTCCAGGATCGGAACATAAGGACATATCGAGCCAACGTCGAACGCAAATAGGCTGCTACGAAGCGTAGGAGACGGGCGTCGTCGTGGGGGCCTGAAATAACACCCACACTCGCCGTAAAACTCGCTGTGCTTTCAGTGTACGCAGCCCGAACTGAAAGATCTTCTTTGGAAAATCCATCAGTATACAGAATGCGTGGACCTTTGAAGACTTCAAGGACTTCGTCAGAAATGTGGCTTACTTGATCAATCTCCTCGGGCCAAGGCTGTAATAGATCAGGATGCAGTACGGGGACACCAGCGCCCAGTGCGGTTGTGGCGACATGGGGCATTCCTCGGAGAGGCTCTGCGCTCACTGGCTCACGTTGCCGATCTATTATGTGAATGCCTTTGCGTGCTTGCCAGCGCCTTGTTTTTTTCGGGCCACTCCAATAATCGCCGAGTTCTCCGAACACCCCAAGTCGATGGAGTAAGGATTGGTCGAACGCGTCACCCCACATGAATACAGTTAGGATATCTTGCTGGTCGATTACTGCCCGTGTCGCAACGCTATGGCGATCGTTGGAAGAAAGTGTCAAGCGACCGTAGGCCAAACTCATGTCAGCCTTCGGCACACAGTAGTCAAACCGTTCCTCAACAGCGATCACCACTGGACGGGAGTTGCGCTTTTCAGCCAATAGCACGTGGCAAGTGTGTTCGGCGGAAGGAAAGAGTAAATTTTGAAAATCACCGAAGTTGATCAACCGGATTGGACGAGCAGTCTCGAATAGATGTTTCACGAAGGACTGCTTCGATGGCCCGAGAAACAAATTAATTGGAAGGATCAAGCAAAGGCGCCCGCCGTCGGAGAGAAACTCCAAGGCTCTGATTGAGAACGCCGCAGCAACTTGCCGATGTCCTACGGGGGCCTTCATCTGTTGTGCCCAAATGTCGGCGCTCGTCACGTCGCTGCCGCGTGGCTCGATCCATGGAGGGTTGGAAAGGACAAGAGAAAATGTGCGACCGTTGAATCCGTGGTCCGGGCTAAAAAAGTCACCTGTGGCTCCGAACAGAAGATTCACCCCTTTCAGCGTAGGGAGTTTCACTCGCTCTTTGCTCTGTGCTTCGCGGATATCTGACGGATCAAGGCCCTCCAATAGGGATAGATATAGACTGAACGCCGTCACACGACATGCCATTTCATTGATATCTGCGCCAAAGATGTGCCTGGCCAGCAACTGGCGGCGTTGCTTGAAACTAAGCGGCGAACCCTCGCGTGCTTCTGTCAGTGCGATCATCCGGCGAAAAGCTGTTGTCAAAAGAATTCCAGAGCCACACGCGCCATCGAACACTGTCTCCTGCAGTGGATCGGCCGACGCGCTGAAAGCCTGGTCAACAGCCAGCATTGCTAGGTGGCGTGGCGTGTAATAGGCGCCTGTTGACGATTGTACGTCTTCTGAAAGAAAGGACTCATAGAGTCCCGACAGCAACTCGACGGGAATCAGACTAAAATCGTAGTTCCAAAAGTCGCCTTGGCCGGTACTCATATCGGTGCGGTTAAGAAAACGTTCCAGCGCTTCAAATCCAAAAGCATTGAGAGACTGCCATGGATCGTGTCGGTCATCGCTTAGGAAGTCTCCGTTGAAGTCTTCTTTGAGCCTGTCAATAAGGCGGCGCACTCCGCCAATGTCGCGTTCTGTAACCAACTGATGCAGGCGTCCAACCTTATGGTGAGAGCGATATACGTCGCTGACTATGCCGCGATGTTCAAGATAGGAAACGAACAGCACCTGACCCATGAGTAATTCAGCCAGACGTCGAGAAAAATCGTCTACTGGTAGCTCGCCGTAACCAGCCTGCGCCACCTCGCGCACACAAACCGACAAGTTTGTGAGAAGCATGCGATCAACCCGATCCCCAGCGTCGAACCATTCTGGGAGACGGCGTGCGAGACTGTTTGAGGATACGTCGAAACCGGAGAAAGGCCCGTCTGGACGTGCTTCTTCCGCAGTGACAATTTCTAGTGAATCCGGAGCCTTGATAACCGGTCGAACCAATACCCGGTCACTGTCAATTTCCAAGATGATTTGCGCTAGGTTCTGATTCCACACACGCTGCCGAACATGGTTAAGCTCTACCTTCGTAAGCGGAGTTCCATCTCCACTTACGAAAACCACGGTAGGGACGCCGTCAACATCGAACACAGCCCGGGCACGAATCGAACCGTCCTCGGCAAGCAGAGCATTCAATTCTGGCGCATATGGGTGGCGCGGGTCGACATCGGCAGCGCTACGATGGAGAGACTTTCCAAAATCGGCATAACCGAGACGTCGGAGCCATTCGTCGAAGATCGTGTCAGTCATTGGGGAAACCTGTTGGACTAGTGCCTAACGGCATAGAACAAAAGACGAACATTTGCCAGTGATTCGGTAGCCATTTGACTGCACGGGGCGCACGTTTCATGCTTGCCTCCGTCCGACATCACGCCCGCTACGCTCAAAGTCGACTCGCATAGTTCTGATTTCGGTTGCCGGAAATAAGTCAAACTGTTGCGATCGTGTTCGTGGGCTTGCTTTACCGAACGCTCCGCAAATGGCTTCCAGATGGTCATGAAGAGGTAGTTTGAGAAAGGCACAAGTCGGGCCAAACTCATCGGCCCGCGATAATCTCCACGGTTCGCTTGGGCTGCAAACAATGGCGGTTCCATAAAGCGCCAGAAATGAATGTTCTGAAAGCACCTCACGTAACTCGGAAAACTGCGGCGCATGGGCTTGGAGTTGTAGGTGAAACTCCTCTTTCAGCTGATTGGCAATCCGAATGATGAGTACTGTTCTCCAACTGAACTTTGCCGCATTGCCCTTTCCGGCTGCGGGTATATCTGCGGGTATTAGCGCACGGCGCCGCGTCCACTCGCGCAGAACCACAGCGGACAAGCCAGTCAATTCGATTACCTTGGATGTTGATACGTAAATCACGTGGCCCTCGGAAATGGGTCTTCTGCCCATTCTTAGTTAAGAGTGGGTAAAGGACTCGTTCTCCTGAGTAAAGTCTAATGGACGAACAGAGCCTTGGTGTGGCGGCGCGGAAGGGCGGCGTTCACGCTGCGCGTCGCCATCTAAGTTCGGATTGCATACACAAAGAATGATTGGCTCAAATAGTAATGGAGGCACTGGCCAAACTAGTGCTACCAATATTAATCCGCTATTCCAATCCCGCGCCCCAGCGCCCACGAAATCCGTCCCCCGCGCACGACACCCGACACGGCCATCCCGCGCCGCTGCTCCAGCACCTGCCGCCAAGGTACAATCGTAAAATCCCTCTGCCGCTCAATCACCGCGAACTTCCCACTCACCCGAGACACATGCTCGCGATACGTACCATCGACATGTCCTCGTTCCGGCGCTGGCGAATATGGCTTACCGATCTCTACGCTCAGCGTCCGGGCAGCTCGCGCGAAATCTCGCTTCATCAACTCCGTCTTCTGTGCCGCAGACAAGCCAGTGCCAGCCGCTACCTTCATTCCAATCCCCGTCAGAAACGCCCGTCGCTTCACCTGCGCCTCAGCCACCTCTTTTCCGAATCCGAGCGGCACGCCAGACGGGGCAGGGACGTCATCCAGCCAGGTCACACCAAGGGCCGTTTCCTGATCTGCCAAGCCAAGCTCCGAGCGAACTAACACCTGCGCCGCCCGTAACCGCGCCTGTGCCCGCTCGTACGAACTCGCTCGGTCTAGATAATCCGGTGGAACCTTCCACTCCGCATCAGCTGAACGCTCTGCATGACCAGCCCGCCGCAAAGCCTCCAGCCGTCGCACATGAGCCGCGACAAATTCCGGGCTGTATCGGGGATCGTCCGCCTGGTGCAGACCTGCCGAATAGCTCCCACCATTCGCGCGTGCGATCCGATCAATCGTGATGTCTGACGGCTTCGGTTCAATGTTCGGCGGAGACACCGTCACAATCGCCCCGCGCTTTACTTCCTCGACCTCGCCGGCGACACCCAGCTCCACAAACACGGCGCGCCCATCCAGACCGTCGATGATGACATAGGTCCGGTCATGCGCTTCACCCGTAAGACCCGTCTGAAGAACCACGCCCGTCACGCTCCGCCCGCCGGGATCGGACTTGTCGAAGATAGCGTCCGTATCGAGCCGCCGGTCACCGCGTCCGGCAAGAGCACGGTTCATCGTCTTGATGATGTCGTGCCTTTCCGACAAGCCCCGCAAAACCTCGCGGAAATTCTCCTTCATCTGCCAGCGTCCAGCTCCGAGTTTCTCTGCAAGCCCAAGCCGTTCCAGAGTCCGCAGCCGCGCGGCATGCAAAGTACGATACTGTGAAGGACTATCCTTCAACCGAAATTCCTGTTCGGGACCTACCTGACGCGCGATAAAATGATCGATCCGTGTCACGCGCTCGGCAGCGATATCCGATTGAAGTTTGCGCTCCTGCTCGAGCCGAGTTTCAGGCCCGAGTTCCAGCGTTACAAGGTCCTCGGCCCGCTCCCGGATCCCATGCGAAATATACGCCCGCGGCATGACAAGGTCAGAGCCATCTTCACGCCGCCCCCGGATGACCAAATGCGCATGCGGCCGGCCCGTATCATGGTGGACTGCGCCGACCCATTCGAGCCGCGTCCCCAGATCGGTTTCCATCTGCGAGACGAGATCACGGACGAAGGGCTTGAGGTCTGCCATTTCGGCGCCGTCTTCGGGCGAAACAATGAACCGGAAATGATGCCTGTCTTCGGTAATGGATTTGACGAGATCGGACGCGTTGGCATCCTCGCTCATGGCGTCAAACAGTTTCCCGCGATCCTTCTCTTCCAGCGCTGCGTCGCGCCGGATGTATCCGATGTGGGCTGCCAGTGCCGCCACGCTCGATGCCGACATGCGCACAATGCGTGCCTTGACGATGACGCGCCTCTGCCCACCGCGTGCACCGATACGGGGCCGGGCGGGAAGGGTAGTGCGGCGAACGCCGCCGACGGACGACAGCGCCTTCGTCATCCGCGTCAGATAGGTCTTCGCGCGCCCCCCTGATCCGGCAGACCGAATCCTGCCAGGTCTGGGAGTGAAGGGATTGTCCTGCGGCGTGCTCATTTGAACCGATCCAGCGGAAAACAGGCCAGTTTCTGCGAATGGAACCATGCCAATCTGTAGTCCTTGCTGAGGATTCCATCAAACCACAGAGCTACACACTGAGGCATGGAACCATAAAAATCGATGTGCAGACAAGGTGATAGACCCTCATTGGCTCCATGAGCTTTTATCTTGCATTCCGATCTGTCCCCATTTTTCCCAATCAACCCTTCTGCATGCTCCTTCCGATCACCGCCTATCCACACCGCACGACCAATGATGTCGCCCTCCCTGACCGCTCCAAAATACCGTCCATCAAAGGAATCCGGTGTGCGATCAGAAAGGAGCAGAACCTCTTCTGCCTGAAGCTGCCTGCAGCCCGTCCAGGGAGACGGCAGGGCGCGTCCCATACTATCTGTTGATAGCAGGCGGACAGTCGAAGTCCCGTTGATCTGTAACACACCCTTGATCTCACAAACCGTGTCGCCTTCGAGCGCCCGGACGTTCTTGATGACGGGGATGCCTGGCGCAAGATAGCGCCTCTGGATCGCGAGTCTCGAAGCGGCCTCTGGCAGGTTCGAGACAACCAGATCACCCCGCGAAATCACCTCCAAAGGTTCGACGCGATACCACCCAAGCGGAGCACTTTCGCTCGGATTGTAGAGTAATATGGGCGGTAAAACACCAGTCGCCGGAAGGCCTGTCAATGCCACTCCGAGCACAGAAATACCGCTCCAAAATACTGCGCGGAGGCTCATGAAAAGCCCCTCCAGTTGCTCGAAAGAAGTCTCCAATTGGCCATCGACAATGTGATTGAATCTGTTCTCAATGCCCTGATTTCAAGCGCCATGACCGCCTCCCCGGGACCTATTCCAGACGGTCGAATAATCATTCAAATCATCGACATGATAGACGACGGTGCCGCCATGTTTTCTGTATTGCGGTCCATTGTTCGACCAGCGCCAGTTCTCCATCGTGCGAACCGTGATACGCAGATAAGCCGCCGCCTCTTTCGTCGTCAGGAAAGGACTTGGACGTCCTTTTGCCTCGTTCATTCCCCGTACCCCGTCTTGCCGGGCACAGATCAACGTGGCGGCTTCAACACGTCCCAGAAAACAAAAGAAAATTCTAATTGGGAGTCACGAAGATATGCGGCTCCGCGGCGATACCCTGTTTAACCATGCGCAGCGCGCATGACTTCGTAAGCATACAGATGCCCCTCTATCGAGCGAATTAAACATGCCAGAAGCCGCCCCGGAATGATCTCCGGAGCGGCCAGTTTGGCGATGAGTGCGGGGCTAGTCCTTGGGGTTCCAGAGGATCACGTGGCGGCCTTTCTTGCCTTTGACCGGTGCGAGGTTCGCGTAGATGCGGCGCGGGCCAATCTGCGGATCTGCGAGGGTCAGGGAGACGTATTCGCGGCCGGAAGACTTTGCCTTGCGCATCCAGCCGCCGCCGATTTCGGTCGCGGTCTCACCGGCGAAGATGCGGTAGTCCGGCTGGGCCTCTTCAGCTTTGTCCGCGTTCTTTTCGATGCGGATGGCGGCTGAGAGGTTCATCATTGCGAGGGCGCCTTCGAAGCCGGTTTTGGTTTCGCTGACATATCCGAGTGCGTTTGCCATGGGGGTCTCCTTTTCGTTTCCGTGGCTGTCTTCGAGGGACACCTTGTCCCCGTCGACGCCGGACCGCCCGGACGGCGCGGGGCGGGCCTGAACCTGCAAGGGCGCAGCAAAGCGGAGCACCGGACAGGCGCATGAATTTGTCTCGCGAGGAGCCGCAAAGCGGCGGGGAAATTCGTGGGACTGTCCGGTTTCAGGGCCGTTTCGTGTCGTCCAGGTCACACGGCAATAGACGGGAACAAGGGGTCTTTCGGGGCAAGCGGAGAGCGGAACAGACCGCTTTGGCAATCGCACTCGGAGGCAAAAAGAAACCCACAGACGGGCGATTTTTCGGAGGCGCATCTGTCTTGATCTGAACCGCAGGAGTACACACTCATCCGGTAGAAGCATGTGGAAATGCCGCCCGGCATGCTGCCGAACGGCTTTCGCTTCCACGGACAAGGAGACTGCAACATGTCAGGCGGCGTCCTGCTCTGCGACAGACTGGTCTTCGGGAGAAGCTTCGTCCTCGCCAGAGGTAAACAGGCTGGCGATCCGGACCCATGCATCTGCTGGCGGCGACCCTGCGTTTGTAACAAGGCGCGTAGGCGGCACCTGCATCCATCCCGGACGCCAGCCCGGATTGGCCTCACACTCTTCGCCAGTGATCCGGTTCCAGACCAGTTCCTTCTGGGCTTTGCCCGTGTCTGTGAGCGCTGCTTTCGCCGTCGATGGAGACGCAATGTCTGCCACCATGGCGTTAATGGCGCGCTTGTCCCGAACGAGATCAAGGAAGACACGCTCCGGCTTCCAGTAAGCGGCCATGTCGGTTTCGGTGGCGACAGCGACGGCTTCCACAACCGGGCCGCCCGCTTCCAGCGTATCCGCCATCACAAAAGCCAGCACGGTCAGGGTTTCCGCATCGTTCATTTCGAGCAGCGCCGCAAAGACCTCGCTGAGGTGATAGGCGTCCCCGTTTGCGCGCAGGGATGCGACCCCATGGGCGTCAAACAGGCTGCGGACATGGTCCCCGGCGGCCCGCATTTCTGCGGCGGCGCGTGATGCCTCCACGCTGGCCTGTATGTCCTCCTTCCGGGCGAGGAAGTCGTGCCGCCTGACAGTCCAAAGAGCGGACCCGACCATGGCATGCGCCACCATCAGCCGGAGGGCGATTCCAGGGTGTCCAAGCAAGGTTGTACGCGCTGCGCCATGGCGGTGGAGGGCAATGTATTGTGCGAGCGGCCCGGACATTTCGGGCTTGGTGTCGGCTGCTTCCGCATCACCGTCCGGCCTTGCGCGCTTCTCCAGTTTCCGGGCTTCGGCCTGCGTAATGTAGCCCTCATGGAAGGTCACAGTGCCATCATCGCGGACTTCGACAATCACGCTGCCGCCCTTCGTCCGGGGGCGCTTCAAATACTCCCAACTGGCAAAATATTTCCCGCGTTCGAGAACCTCTACATTGCGCCACCCGGCGTCAATGTAGGTCTCGACCTTGGCCGCAAGCGCTGCCGATTGGGCTTTCCAAAACGTGTCGGCCTCTGCGAAGACACCTGTCTCACCGAAGAGGTCAGCTGCCACTTTGCCTTCATAGATCGCCAGATCAAACAGCGCCTTGTCGGTCGTGATGGTGGCCCCGCCCGTGATCCATGCCTTGCAGGCGCGGCCCATGGGCGCGCGCTCTGTTTCACTTCGAAACAGGGCCAGCCAGTCTGCCTGCTGGTCCTTCGTAGCAAGTGTGAGCGCGCGGATTGTCTCCGGGTCGATTTCGTCTTTGGCGTAAAGCGCACGGATCGGGCTGGAGAGATTGGCGAGGGCGAGGATACGCCGGACTTTCAGGTCCGTGACCCCGAAATGTCCGGCAATCTCTTCCACCGTCCGGCCTGCATGCGCCAGCTTTCCGAACGCATTGTATTGCTCCATTTCCGTGGCGGGCAGGTGGGCGACATTTTCGATGAGCGAGGCCTCCACCGCTGCGGCGTCGTCATCCGCTTCCATGATTGCGCACGGGACGGCGATTGACTTGCCGGTCTCAGCGGCAATGACCTGCAAGGCATGGAAGCGCCGCCGTCCCGCGACGACGCCATAGCCATCACCTTCGGGGCGCACCAGAAGTGTCTGGCGGATTCCTTTCTCCCGGATGGAGGGCAAGATGTCGGAGACATCAGGCGCCTTGCGGTTGTGCCGCATGTTGAGCTTGCTGATATGGAGTTGCTCAAGGGGAAGTGTTTTCAGTGCGGGTTGTGCCATGGGATTGTCCTCCTGTTCTGGCGGGTAAAGTGAAAGGCCAAGCGCCCATGCCGGGCCTTTCCAGTTGATCGGGCTGAAGGGGAGGCCTTCCGCGTCGCGGTTTGCGTCCGGATCGGTCTCGCCCCAGTCATAGTCATGCAGGCCAATCAGCGGCGCGCGGCCATCGACCCAGATTTCGACGACGCGGGACTCCTCTATGACGAGGGTCATGTGCGGACGTGGCCCTAATAGGTCATCCAGCGCGCTCATGCCTGCGCGACCCGTGCAGGTGCGGACGCCATCAAACGCGCTAAGGCTCTGTGCCCGGCTTGCAAGGCTTCGGGGAGCAGTTCGCATGCGACTTCAGTCAGGTAGGCGTTCTCCGACCTCGGATCGTTGGCCTCTATACCCCAGATGCTGGCGGCATGAGATTCCAGTTCCACGCTTTCGCGTTCAATGGCGAGCACGATTCCGCAATAGAACCACTCATCCTTGCGCCACGCGTCCATGACGGCTTCGGCGTCTGCTTGCGCCTTCGTCAGCCGCTCGCGGAAATTGTTTCCGGGTCCGATAAATCCCGGGTCGCCAATATTGAGCGATGGCCAGAATCCGTCCTGGCGCTCGTCTGGACTATCCGGACAGTCGTCGCGGACGATCCGCGCGGTGACGCGAAAGCCGTCAATCTCGACGGCAATGCTGTCGCCCTCGCACACATAGCGGTCAAATCTCTCCCGGAACGCCATGACTCAGCGGCTCCAGAAAATGTGGACTTCATCAAAGCCCGTCTGGAACACCATGATCTCGCCATTCATCGCCATGTCGCGGGCAAGCGCGGTCCAGTCGATATAGTAATCGAGCGAGGCCGGAATCTCTGTCCCGCTGTCGCGCGTCACTTCCTCGGCAAAGTCTGCGGCGCTGCGATATTCGCCTGCATAGTCTTCAAACGCGGCGTGAGCCTGTTCAAGGTCATCGCCGAATTCGCGGTAGAGTTTCGCTCCAAGGCTCCCGTGTTCGGTGATGAAGTCCGCAAGGGCGCAAACTGTCTCGAAGGAGGCATATTCGGAAATGCGCGCGCCTTCGAACCCCTCATAGTCATGAATTGACCATTCCTCCGCACCCGGTTCAGGCGACGCCGCCAGCATGGCGCGGACGCCCTGCATCATCTCGTCCGGTTCTGTCGCGTCGATCCACGCCCCGTGGAGCCGTCCATTATTATACGCGGCAAGACAGGCGACATAGATGCGGGGCGTGTCCCGCAAATCTGGTCCGGTCGCTGTTCCAAGGGGAGCGGGAGTCTCGTGTGAAGGGGTCATGTCAGCCTCGCAAAATTGAACCTCGCCCGCGTGCCTTTCCCGGCAGGCGGGAGGGGGCGGACGAAAGGTGCGGGCGCCCGGGCGTATGAGGGCCGGGGGCAAGGCGGAAAGGTAGGAGGCACGGAAAGAACCGGCGGACCCAGGTCACCGGCGCCTTGCGCGCGGGCCGCGCCCGGGCAGACGCGCCGTCCGCCCCCTCCCGGCTGCTGGGAAAGCTTGTCCACGCTTTCAAACACCAAACAGGCAGGCTGGTGCCGTGGATACGAATCCTTCCAGACCCGACAGCCATGGCCTTGGATATACGAGACTTCCGGGAAGCTGACCGCGCAGCGCTGATTGCGCTTTGGGAGGCGTGTGCGCTGACCCGGCGATGGGACGACCCGAATGCAGACATGGACCGGTCGATCGCATCCCGCGATGCCACGATCCTCGTCGGTACATTAGATAACGATGTCATTGCCAGCGCCGTGGTCGGCCATGACGGCCATCGCGGCTGGATCTACTATCTGGCTGTCAGCCCAGACCGTAAAGCCTGCGGCCATGGGCGCGAAATGATGGCCGAAGCCGAGCTTTGGCTGACGGCGCGGGGGACGCCGAAGGTGCAGCTCATGGTGCGCGGGGAGAACGAGACCGCGACTGCCTTCTACAATGCCCTCGGCTACGAGCGCCAGGATGTGACCGTTCTCGGCAAATGGCTCATGCCATCGCCCGAGGCAGATTGAGGTATCGAGAGGCCACGCGCGCCTGACCCCTCTGGCCGTAAGGCCAGTGGGAAGCAAAGCGCGGCCCCCGCCGGCGAGCCCCCGCAGCGCGCGGCGACCCGAACGGGTGGCCGCGTGACCGGAGACGAGCCGGGCCCGGTCAGGTGACGTGGACGAGGTGGAGGGCTCTCGTCTCCCGGACAGCCCCGCGTCAGCAGGCGGGGGAGGGGCGATGCTTACAAGTGCTTTGAGATACTAAGAGGTGTCTACCAGTTCGTAAGCCGCTAATCGAAATAGAGCGTTCGACCGGATGACGTCGTATGCGCTCTTCGATGTGCGGAGGGGCAGGTCAAAGGTTCTCTTCCAAAAGGGAGAAATATTCGCCGTCCCGAAGGCGCTGGCCCTTGGCGAGCAGGCGGGCCATTTCGGACTTCATGGCGGACGACGGTCCGCCCCATTCTTCCGAGATGCGCTTCTCACCATAGAAAATCGTCGCGGTTTCACGATAGGTGAGTCCCGCGTCGTGGGCATCCAAGGCGACAAGAGCGTTGCGATAGCCGAGGCCCTTGCGTGACCAGACAGGAGGCGACATGTCGTCGTCGCCGTAGACCTTCTGGGCACGGTTCAGCGCATTCACGTGATCCTGCATTGTGCTGAATCCCGAGATGGAGAATTCCATTTTTACAGGCTCGAGGGACAAGAGCGACTTGCCACTGCACCTGACCTGGATCGAGCACTTCTTACCTTTGACAAGGATGTGTTCGTGCTCGAAGGCATCCACGAGATGGATGATCTTGCAGAGGCGCGTGCTCTTTTCGAAGATTTCGTCGATCTCGCCGCGCTCTCTTTCACGCACGTGAACGGCGACCTTGCGGGGATAGGTCTTGTCGGACCAGAAGACATGCGTGGTAAGGGCCGACTGATCTGGGTTCGGAAAATAGAGAAGTCCCCAGTCTTCGGCTTGGCGGTCCTGCTCGCAAAGCCGGAGAAGCTGTATGTCACAACATGCCGTTCTTGTTTCAAAGTCAGGTTGCGCAGCATAGGCGGCGGCTTTCAGCGCGGAATTGCGCCGGGCGAATTCCCAGGCCCAGTTCCCGCGTGAGAGATTGGCGGTGTAGTCATACCTGGCGAGGGTATCGTTCAGGTCTTCTATCGTGTGAACAAGCATGGATCTGCCTCCCGCGTCAGGGGAATGCAGAAGGCGTGCCAATTTCAATTTATCATGGAAACTTCAAGGTTGCTCGCTTAGGTCAAAAGGCGATGAAAAAGTGCGCTCACCGAGCCAAAAGCACTGTACGCACATAAGCAGATTGAGCGTGTTCTGACTGCGCCGTTCGTCCAGACAGATTGAATCTCGCAGCCGTCACAATTACAACAGGCTGCATCGAGAGATTGATACCAGATAGATGATTGTAGTCTCGCATCGTGACCGCGATGCAAGACAACAGTCAATAAAGATTGGTCGCTCACGTCGCAAGTTTTTGAGTGGATTGTTGTTCTTTCAATATATCCAGGGCTACGTCGACGATCATATCTTCCTGGCCACCAACCATACGCCTACGTCCTAGTTCAACCAGGATTTCACGTGTATCGATCCCATAATCTTTCGCTGCCTTCTCTGAATGCCGGAGGAAGGACGAGTACACCCCGGCATAGCCCAGCGAGAGCGTTTCGCGATCAACGCGGACGGGGCGGTCCTGGAGTGGGCGGACAAGTTCCTCAGCGGCATCCATGAGCGCGAAAAGATCGCATCCATGCTTCCACCCCTTTCGCTCGGCGGCTGCGATGAACACCTCAAGCGGTGCGTTTCCGGCCCCGGCACCCATGCCGGCCAGCGAAGCATCCACGCGTCTTGCGCCATGTTGAACGCCGACAATGGAATTGGCGACGCCAAGCGACAGATTGTGGTGGGCGTGGATACCCCGTTCAGTTTCCGGCTTCAGGACTTTTTCGTAGGCTTGAAGCCGTGCGATGTATCCATCCATGTCGAGCGCGCCGCCACTATCGGTGACATAGATACATTCGGCACCATAGCTTTCCATCATGGCGGCTTGTTCAGCCAATTTCTCAGGCTCAACCATGTGGGACATCATAAGAAAGCCAACCGTGTCCATACCCAGATCTCTGGCAACACCGATATGCTGTTTCGATACGTCGGCTTCCGTGCAGTGTGTGGCGATCCTGACAGACCTGACGCCAAGCTTGTAGGCATGCTTCAGCTCCTCGATCGTTCCGATCCCGGGAAGGAGGAGCGTGGTCAGTTTCGCCGTTTTCACTGAATCTGCGACGGCTTCAATCCACTCCCAGTCTGTGTGGGCACCAAAACCATAATTGAAGCTTGAGCCATTCAGGCCGTCTCCATGTGCAATCTCGATTGCGTCGACCCCGGCCTGGTCAAGGGCGGCGGCAATCTTGCTGACGTGCTCGATACCGTATTGGTGTCGGATCGCATGCATCCCGTCGCGCAGAGTGACGTCCTGAATGTAAAGATTGTCGGATTTTGGATCGAACGCCATCAGGCAGTCTCCTTGGCTAGCCGCTGCGCGGCGATCTTCTCAGCGGTCGCAATGCCAGCTGACGTCATTATGTCGAGATTTCCCGCGTATGCAGGCAAGTAGTGGGCCGCACCCTCGACTTCCAGGAAGACGCTGGTCTTGATGCCTTCAAACGTGCCCAGGCCCGGAATCTTGACCGGGTTGTTCGAGCCGAACCGTTCGAACTGAACCTTTTGCTTCATCCGATAGCCGGGCACATAGGCATTGACCTTTGCAACCATTGCTTCGATTGAGGCCTCAATTGTCGGCTCATCTGCGCCACTAGAGAGGGTGAATACCGTATCGCGCATGATCATCGGAGGCTCCGCCGGGTTCAGGACGATTATGGCTTTGCCTTTCCGGGCTCCTCCAACCTCTTCTATACCCTTTGAGGTGGTCTCGGTGAATTCATCAATGTTGGCCCGCGTTCCCGGCCCGGCTGACTTGGAGGCGATGGAAGCGACGATCTCCGCATAGTGGACTGTCGCGACGGATGCTACTGCTGCCACGATTGGGATCGTCGCCTGCCCGCCGCAAGTGACCATGTTGACATTTGACGCATCCAGATGCGCGTCACCATTGACGACGGGTATGACATACGGCCCGATCGCCGCAGGCGTGAGGTCGATCATCACCTTTCCGGCGGACGTGACGACTTCATTGTGCCGCTTGTGTGCGCCAGCAGATGTCGCATCAAAGACAATTCCGATTTCGGGCCACACGTCGAGCTTAACGAGACCCTCAATTCCTTCATGCGTGGTCGCGATACCCATGCGCTTTGCCCGGGCAAGGCCGTCCGAGTCGGGATCGATCCCGACCATCGCGCCCATTTCGAGACCCTTTGACTTGCGTATGACCTTGATCATGAGGTCAGTTCCGATATTTCCGGATCCGATGATCGCAACCTTGGTCTTCTTGAGAGTTGTCATTTCCAATGTCTCCTATTTCGCCGCAATTGCGAGGCGAACCGACCCAATACCTTCGATATCTGCTTCAAACAGATCACCAGGCTCCATTGAGGCCATCGGGCCAAGAGCACCTGTCAGAACGACGTCGCCGGCCTTGAGAGGTGCTCCGAGCTCTGCGCATTTTCGTGCGAGCCAGAGTGCGGCGTTTAGCGGATTTCCAAGGCACGCGATGCCGGCGCCATATGAAACCGGGCGTCCATTGCATTTCATCACCATGCCAGCATTGACGAGATCAAGCCCATGCAGTGCACGAACAGGACCGCCCAGGACATATAGGCCTGATGAGGCGTTATCCGCGATCGTATCCGAAATGCGGATATCCCAGTCCTTGATACGACTGCCCACAATTTCGATGGCAGGCACGACGTGGTCTATGGCTCGGATCAGTTCGCTTGGCGTTGTATCCTGCGCGTTGATGTCCCTGCCGAGTATAACGGCTATTTCAGCCTCGGCCTTGGGTTGTTGAGTTGCTGACAACGGAATTTCATCACCGTCGCAATATTCCATATCCGCATAGAGGACGCCAAAATCGGGCTGGTCTACGCCAAGTTGATTTTGGACTGCCGCTGACGTCAGGCCAATTTTCCGGCCAACAATCCGTCGCCCTGCGGATACCCACCGGGCTGTGTTGATCGCCTGGACCTCGTATCCGGCTTGCGGATCAAGACCAATGAGATCACGCACTGGCGCGCAGTAGGTTTGTCCAGCGTGTGCGTTGAACAGTGCATCCGCAGCCTTTTGAATTTCATCTCTGGAGATCATGGTCTGGTTCGCGTCCGTAAGTGACTTGGAATTTAGATCGCTAACTACGCGATGTACTTGACACTGCAATCCGAGGCAGGCCAATTGCTATCACAATGTGATAAATGGAGATCCGTGTGGCACGATCCATGTCTTCCTTCGACAAGGCGATGGCCTTGTTCGGAGCACTTGTTGCGCAGGACGGTGTATTCGAATCAGACGCAATGAGTGTCCAGCTCGGGGTGCCGGAATCGACTCTGTACAGGCATCTGAATGCCCTCCATTCGGCCGGGCTCATCTGCCGATCCAGACGTGGACGATATTTGCCCAACCCAGTTTTTCTGAAGAAGTTGGAGGGGTACACACCACATGCAGTGCTGTCGGAACTAGTACGGCCCTTTTTGGACCAACTAAGTGTCGCGTTGGAAACCACGACCCACTTTGGCCTTCTGGAGAACGACATGGTTACCTACCTCGCGAAATCGGTATTTGAAGGAGAGGAGGTGTTCACGCGCGAGAACGGGCAGCTGGAGGCGTACTGTTCTGCTATCGGCAAGGTGTTGCTCTCGCACATGACGGTCGACGAGCGACGGGCGTATATATCCAGCGGGCCCTTTCCAAAGCTAACGGATAAAACGATCACGGATCCAGCCGAAATCGAACGAGAACTACATCGCACGCGCAATAAGGGATTCGGCGTTGACGATGGCGAGGTTCATAACGCACTTTATTGCATCGCTGTGCCAGTCTTCAGTTCGCGGGGAATGGTCGTGGGCGCAATTTCTAGTTCATCTAGCCAGAGGTGGGCGAGTCCTAAAGAACAGCGTGATCGCCTGATTCAGCTCAACGGGGTAGCGCTGTCAATCTCTTCCACCTTAGGGGCCGGCGCCTGATCATGTGGAGATGAGAGGTCAAAAAAATGGGAGCCGCTTAGGCTCCCAGAGTTTGGCGGAGACCTAGCTCCGCCGGAGGAAACAGACTGGTTGTCGTATCTCTTGAGCGTTCCCTGACCTTGAATGGCAGTGAAGTTCAACCTGACACGACACATTTGGGTTGAGCCGCTATCCGGTTGCGCGTCAACCTGGCCGGATACGAATGAGTGGCATCGCTCCCACATTGTGAAACTTTATGAAATCTGCGCGCTCGGGTGAACAGGATTGGAATTCTGTAGGCCTACCCATGATATTTGTGCGTCGAGAATATTCTCGAAAGCGGCCATGCGCGAATAATAGGACATGTGGGAACATGGACTGCGTTCTGAGCGTTCCCGAACAACCGATAGAAATAAGCGAGTATACGGAACAAAAATCTCGGAGTCGGGAAATGGCTTTTCGACATCCGGGGCGGCGAGCACTGCTCCAATCCGGGAGTCAGGTGCACTAAGTTGCGCTGGCGTCTGTTCCGTATGGCGAAATTAACAGCAGCTTCGATAGCACAGTTGCCTTTGGCCACATGCAGATTTCGATCCTTGCTACGGAATTTGAGCTCGCGCTGTTCGTAAATAAATATTGACACAATCAAAAAAATCATTTTTTCTCAAAAAAAGAACAAAATCTTGCACCTCAAGCAAGGTTGTTAGGGAGGTACTTAAATATGCCAAAACTAAGCGGCAGTTCCGTTTTGATTACGGGCGGAGCCACGGGAATTGGTCGGGCGGTGGTCCATCATTTTGTCGAGGAAGGTGCCAGACTGTGTGTTCTGTGCGTCAATGACGAACAGGCGAGTTCGTTGCGGGGTGAGTTCGGGGCTGAGGTTGAAACAGTAATTGGGGATGTGCGCAGTCTGGCAGACAATCAGCGCGCTGCGGCCCTTGCCGTGGAGAGATTCGGTGGACTGAACACCTTTATCGGCAATGCAGGGATATGGGATTTTATAACGCCTCTGGAAGCGCAGGATGAAGAAAAGCTCGAAAGAGTCTGCGATGATATTTTTGGTGTGAATGTAAAGGGGTACGCGCTCGGAGCGTACGCGTGTCTTCCTGCGCTTCGCCAGTCTAAAGGGTCCATAATTTTCACGGCCTCTAGCTCAAGCTTTTTTACGGGCGGAGGTGGTCCGCTATATGTGGCATCGAAACACGCTGTGATTGGACTCATCAAGCAGCTTGCGAAGGAAGTCGCGCCAGACGTTAGGGTTAATGGCGTAGCTCCAGGAGGTACGATTACCAATCTTTCCGGGTCGCCCTCATCCGAGCACGCAAAGTCCCAGATGGCTGAGATTCCAGAGATCGACAAACTTCTCGAGGGCATGACACCGCTCGGATTTGCCGCAAAGCCTGAAGACCATGTAGCGCTATATGCGTTGCTTGCCTGTCCGGTGTCGGCTCGATACGTCACAGGCACAACCATCTCGTCCGATGGCGGTATTGGCGTGGGCTGACCCAGCCTGAACGCGTTCACCAACTAAGTCGAAATTGTGCCAGCAGTGCTGGCGGTCTTTTGGATCAAATCTATGAACCTGCCGGTCTTCAAATTCGCTCATGCTGCCGCTGCTGCTGGGGTGCTTTACTTCTCCCAACCTGGGGCGCTGGCAGAGCAGGCCGTTTTAACGATCCCCGACGCAAGTCCTCGGTCAAATATAGAGCTGCCAACTGCCGGACGTGTACGGTTTGCTCCTGATAATTTATTTGCCGTCGATTTTGTGTCTGATTCTGTGGGCTGGGTGGGGGGATACTACGGGACACTAATGAAGACCGAGGATGGAGGAGGGCATTGGAAGCGCGAGCCCTTGCCGTTTACGGACTTAATTAGGCGGATCGACTTTGTGGACGAGGCCATCGGCATTGCTGTCACGAGTAGAGGAAAGATCCTGAGGTCTGAAGACGGGGGCGCACATTGGGAAGTTGTGCATATTGAGTCGGGCATTAACTTGCGAGATGTCTACTGTCTCGACGCCCAGACAGCTTGGGTCGTCGGACATGAGGCTACAGTGCTTCACACGTCCGATGGCGGTAAAACGTGGCAAACTCAGGCGTTATCCGGATATCAGGGACGTGATCTACCGAGATTGAATGGCATTACACGTCTCGAGGACGGGCGGTTGGTTTTGGTTGGGGAGTTCGGCCTGATAGCGTCGTCAATCGATGATGGATTGAGCTGGGAGGTGCTGGACGCGCCCGATGCCTCGGTCACATTCACAGCGGTAGATGCATGGCGTTCGGAGGCGCTAATATCTGGGCTTGGCGGCAAGCTTACAATGGTTCGATTTGGTTCGGACAGTGACGTTGAAGAGGGCTCGGGACGCTTAATGGACCGTGTCCCGACGATCACAGCTTTGTCCTCGGGGACAGATGCGCATTTGTTCGATCTAACATTAGACCAAGATGGTGACGGAGTGATCGTAGGCCAGGGCGGTGTGGTCCGTGTAAAAGCTGGATTGCCTGTATCGGATTTGTTGCCCTTGGAGAGTAAGCCAGGATTCCTTTGGTACGGAGGAGTCTCTAAAACATCAGAACACGGAGGGTATGTTGTCGTTGGGGCGAACGGTGCCGTACTAAAAACCGAATTCGATGTCTCAGATCCGGAGCCGTTAGTGCGGTGGTAACAGGAGTAGTTCGCTTGTTGCAAATTCAATCAAAGGCTCAAATTCAGTGGTAAGTTATATTTCGAATTTCGTCATAAGATTTCCCAGAATCATTCTGGCAATCGCTTTTCTGGTCACATCGGGGGCGGCTTATTTCGGCGTGACAGGTGTCTCGTTGAAGGTCGTTATCGAAGATATGCTGCCTGCAAACCATTCGAATGTCGAACTCTATAAGGAGTTCCGGAGTCAGTTTGGTGGAGTCAATAATGTCCTTGTCGAAGTCGAAAATAAAGCAGGCGACATCTACAATTCGGACTTTCTTGAAACGTATCGGGAAGTATCAGACGAGTTCTATTTTCACGATAACAATATCCGCCCTCTGTTTGAGGCGGCCAATCTCCGGAAGACGAGATCGGTGGCCGGCGGGGAGGGGCAAATTCTGGTCAGTCCTCTTATGTGGCCGGAAGTGCCCCGCTCTGAGTCTGATATGGAGCATTTCAAACAAATCGTCAGGGGGCAGTTTCTCGGCTCATTGGTCTCACTGGATGAGCATTCAATGCTTATTTCTGCCGAGCTTTCAGAGGAGGTGGATTCTCGGGAGTTTGTCGCCTTTATTGACAATCTAAAATCAGAATTCTCGACGAAAGATGTAAAAATATCAGTCGTTGGCAGGCCCGTACTTCTGGGCACGGTTAAGAAATATCTGCCTCATATGCTGTTGGTTTTTGCGGCCTCTGTGCTGGCTATCGCTGCCGTCCTATTTTTCTATTTCAGGTCCTGGGTGGGCGTTGCTGTTCCAATGCTCGTGGCCTTCGCCGTCACGATTTGGGGCTTTGGCGTCATTGGCTTGGTCGGTTACAATCTTGATCCCCTGTTGCTCTTGCTCCCATTCTTCGTCTTCGCCACTGTTTTATCCCATTCAGTTCAATTCGTTTCGCGCGTTTTCGATGAAATCGAAAATAGTGCCACCATGCGTGACGCAGTAAAAGAAGGCCTTGAGCGCCTTCTGTTCCCGAGCACTGCGGCTGTGATTACCGATGCAGCTGGATTTACGGTTCTGGCTCTGGTGACTATCCCAAGCATACAGTCGCTTGCCTTCATTTGCACGTTTTGGCTTCTAACGCTGACCCCGGGAATTATTGTTGCTGCGGCGTTCATGGCGGTCCTTCGGAAGCCGACAAAATTCCGCACCACCTTACCCGGTCAAGCCGTATTGGCCAAAATTTTTGGGCTGAAAGCGTCCAGATATGTATTCCTCCCGGCTTTTGTCGCTGCGTTGATTGCGGGCATTTTCATTTCGCAGGGGCTAAAAATAGGTGACGCAGAAGGGAGCCCGATCCTGTGGAAAGATTCCCAATACAACAAAGATGTCAAAAAAATCAACTCGAGCTTTGACCGTGTCGGTACGGATGTAATGCAGGCCTATTTCTCCGGTGATGGAGAGATAATGCTAGATCCGCGTGTGTATCATCAGATCGAAGCATTTGATCGCTATATTTACGAACGAGTTCTTCCGGCAACTCGCGCACAGAGCCTTGTTCCGATTGTAAAAAATATCAACATGGTTTTGTGGGAAGGGGACCCTTCATACCAAACAATTCCTGATACAGAAGAAGAAATAGGGTTTAACATTTACATGTTCCGGTCTGGCGGTGAGCCAGGAGACTTTGCCGCCTATACGAACCCGGAATGGAGCATCGGTAAGCTCTCAATTTATACGGGGGAGCATAGTGCTGACACCGTGAATGCGTTGATGGCGGCGGGCCATGAATTTCTAAACACCTATCAGTTTTCAGATGGGGAGCCGCGTGTGAGGTTCGCCGGCGGACAGATCGGTATAATTAAGGCGAGTAACGACGAGATCGAGCACAAAGAAAATGTACTCCTTATTGCCATTATCATCGTTATCGCAGTTAACCTGCTCTGGCTATATCGATCACCCGCAGTCGCAGTCGTGATCATACTTGTACTGACGACATCTCACTTTATCACCATGAGTGTCATGACGCTTATGGACGTGGGGATGAACTTGAATACGCTGCCGCTTGCTGCGTTGGGTTTGGGCCGTGGTGTTGATTACAGCATCTACATGGCAGACCGGATACGCGACGAAATGAGGCACGGCCATGAATTCGCGAAGGCGGCGGGCCGGGCGTTCAACACGTCTGGTATTGCCGTGATAGTTACGGCACTGACGATGATACTGCCGCTATTGCCGTGGTACTTCCTGTCTCCGATCAGGTTCCAAGCCGAGATGGGCGTTCTGTTGGCGATCATCTTGATGTTCAACATGGTGGGGGCGCTCACTGTTGTGCCTGCAGCAATCGGCTTGCTGAAGCCGCGGGGATTTCCGTTTAGCACACAGAAGAAAATAGTCAGGGCGATGGTTGGTTAGATTGAGGGCGATAGAGCCTGGCTGCGCATCGGAAAAAATAGAAAGTGAGGGAGAGAAAGATGAACACCAAGAATAAAAAAACTAAAACTAAGTCGCAAAAGCTATGCCTGCTCGGGGCTACAGCATTTTCCACAGTCCTTATGATGCCGCTAGCAGCGAATGCCGAGTCATTGGCTGAAGCGCTGAACCTGCCCGACAATGTCTGGGTGGGCGGACGTCTGACGCAAGGGACGGGCGTCTATTTTGACCGGTATGGTGGTGGAACTGGAGTGGGGCCCTCCCAGTTTGTAGCGCAGCTTCAGGCTGAGTGGACTCCCAATAGCAATGTGACGGTTGTTTCCGATTTTTGGCTGCGCGGCGATTGGTACTATGATCTTGATGACGGAGATTCAATCGGACCTGGCACGCCAGACTTTACTAAGGGCCCTCCGTTTCTAGATCGCTTTGATTTTTTACTCTCGCAGGATGGGGCGCTCACGCTTCCTGAACCGTTTGGTAATAGCGGTGAAGAAAATCGCATACTCGATGATTTCGAGCAGGATGTGATTAGAGAGCTGTCGATAGCGTTTGCTGATTCAGAGGGACGCGCGTCTCTAAAAGTCGGAAAGTTTCAGCGAGGGTGGGGGCAAGCAGATGGTCTGCGCCTTCTTGATATTCTGAACCCACAGGATCTCCGCCAAAGGAGTATATTTACAGACACCGAGGATTTGCGGATACCTCAGTGGAGTGCTGCCCTATCTTTGGATATTGACCAGCTTGGCCTGGCTGCTCCTTTTGAGGGGTTAGGACTGAAGGATCCATCACTGGAAGTGATCTACACTCCGGTGGTACGCCATTCCGAATTCATCGTGAATAATCCCACGCCGAATTCCAGTACGTCCGGAGGCCCCTTCGGTCTGCCTTTCCCGAGGTTGGTGGAAGGTCAGTCGGGTTTCGGCATGCCCTTGTTGGGAGCAAGGCTGTCGGACAAGGAAACAGACGACTGGGAAGATTCCGAGGTCGGCATGCGGCTAAAATTCGATGTCCTTGGCGGGCAGGGGACAGTTAATGGTTTTTACGGTTTTCAGGATCTGCCGATCGTCGTCAACACCGGTGCAACAGTTCATATTGGCACATTTATCGGAGATCCAAATGCAGCGGGCGTTGTCAATGTGCCCATTGATCTCCCAACCACCATAGGTGCGATGAATGCGCCGGGTCAGTACGTTGATTTCATCCAGTCTCTCGCAGCTGGGACTGCGGCGCCAGGGGACTTTCCTTTAATTCCGTTCGGCTGCCTTGATATTCTGGATCCGGCGGCTGGAGGGGTGCCGTGTTCTATTACTACAGATTTTGACCTCGATTACACACTCCGGCAAAAGACCGTCGGTTTTTCATTCACACGCGATATGACGGAGTTCCGATTCGGTCGAAAGGATGTCTCTCCGGTACTGCGTTTGGAGGCGGCATACGAGTTTGACAAACCCTTCAACAAGGGGGTGATTCAGAACCCCTTTGTGCCCGGGCGTGTGACCGTCGGAACACCAGCTCTCATTACTACCCGTGACGACACAATCGCGAGACGAGATCAGCTGTCTGTCTTGGTCGGATTTGATTATAATTTCTGGGTGCCGGGGTGGGAATCGCAGCGCAGTTCGATTTTTATGACAACTCAGTTTTTCGAGATCCATACCGAAGATGCTGATGGGCTCCTGTTTCAGGCGCCTTACGCGCTTACAAATGTTGAAGAGAACCAGGAATTCATAACTCAGACGTACACGAAGGGTTTCTTAAACGACAAAGTGACTCTGGATGGCTTGGCGATCTGGGACATGGATAAAGGTAGCGTTGCGATAAGGCAGAGAATAGATTTCTCCGTAGGAGGAGGAAATTGGAAGCCCAGAATTGAAGTGGGCTACTTTAGCGGGAAGGATGAGCAGGGCCTTTTGGGGCTCTATAACAAATCGGACTACGTTGAGTTTTCTCTGACCTACCAATTCTAGAGAAACATAACGATAACGCAAAGATGTCTGGTTCTTGATGATGGAGAAGAAAATGAAACGGTTAAGCTTGAAAAGCTTTCTGATCGGAGCGACGGCGCTTATGGCAGTTGCGACTGCAGCAACGCCCGTAGCGAATGCACAAGAAGATTATATCGAGCGCTGGAAGGCGTTTGCCAAGGAGACGGGCTTGCCCGAACACAAAGCCTGGGCTGATATGCTTGACAATGATGAGACCCGAAAACTTGAGAAAGAGTGGAAGGATTTCAGAGGTTACACGGCCTCGAGCCTCATAGAGGACGCCGATATTCCGGGCGAGCTAAAACCAGGGTTAATCATCACGAAAGACAACCTGGCGTCAATGCCTTGGTTGTCAGACTATCTTCCAAAGTTCTGGATTGATCGGCTCAATAGTGAGTGGATGGGTGTCAAGGGTATCCGCATTGTTCCCACGAACCATTATTATATGCAGAAAGCTCTGCTCGATGCGACCAAGAAGCTGGGCAAAGATCCCTTCACGATTAATGAAAAGGGTGAGCTGGTAGACAGGGACGGAAAAAATGGCGTTCTCACAAAGAGCGGATTGCCTTTCCTGACACCAAAAAATGGTGATGAACTAAACTGGTTGTTCAATGCGCACGGCGTGGGAACAGAAGATCTCTGGTTCAACCCGGTACTGATGACCGGCTGTAGCTCCAGCAATAAGGTCGAACGCTCTTACACAGGCAATATGTGGTGGCGCAAGATGGCGGGTAGAGTTGGTAAAACTCCGCTCGGTAATGTTCCGGGATATGAAGGTGTCACCGAAGCGGGTTCTTTGCTACTAACTTCGCCTAGGGATGTGCGAGGATTAGCCGGTGTCCGACTTCGGTACGCGGATGCTGACAAAGATGACAACTTCAAGATTTTCATCCCTACGCTCCGTCGTACTCGCACTCTTACTGGTACCAATGGCCAAGATCCAATTGCTCCGTCGCTGGAGCTCACTTGGGATGAATGGCGTAGTCAGTGGACCAAAACTGATAAACGCAAATTCAAGTACACCATGGTTAAAGAGGGCTTCGTATTAGCCGCACCGGAGGTTGGTGCAGCATACGATCCTTATCGTCCGGATGAGGCGCATTGCGCTTTGACGGGAATTGTCGACATGGAGCTGAGGCCGGTATGGGTTTATGATATCGATGATCGCACCAACAGCTACCAGTACTCCAAAAAACGCATTTGGGTAGATAAGGAACTCTACTATACCCAGTGGGTGGAAATGTACGATCGTCGGGGTAACCTATGGCGGACTTGGGACGATTCACGCTGGTGGCAGCCCACAACGGGACTCGCAATGTGGCGTTCAGTGATCATTCCAAACGTGATTTCACAGCGTCACACAATTCTCAGTCAAACGTCAGATTGGGACAAAGTTGATCAGATGGACAACTCATTGTTCGACGTCGATAAGTTGAGGGATAGACGCTAATCAGAATCGGGTTGGCATCGATTAGGTTGCCAACCCGAGACCTGTTGTCAGGCGCCATTTCATAAAAAAATTGGGGACAATCCCTTATAGGCTGCTGGACCGATTTTGGTTGAGCGGTGTTCATGACCACAAGGACGGTAAGATGGAATTCTACCGTATTGGAAGACATTTGTATGGGAAATTATAGAGCGACATACCAAAAATGGGAATCGGCGCCTGATGAATTTTGGGAAGAAGCCTCCCATGCTGTTGAATGGCACAGACCTTACGACGTACTCAGAGAATCGAAAGGTCATACGACCCGCTGGTTCGTGGGCGCCGAATGCAATATCTGCTGGAATGCATTGGACCGTCATGTGCGCGATGGCCGCGGAGATGATCTGGCGTTGATTTACGATAGCGCAATGACGGGAGCGGTGCGGAAGTATACTTATTCTGAACTACTCGATGAGGTTGGTATACTTGCGACCGTGCTAAAAGAGCGTGGGGTGAATGCCGGCGATCGGGTCTTGATTTACATGCCAATGGTTCCCGAGGCTGTGATTGCGATGCTTGCGACGGCGCGCATCGGAGCAGTCCATGTGGTCGTATTCGGGGGGTTCGCAGCTAGAGAGCTTGCCACTCGAATCGAGGACGCGACGCCAAGAATTGTGTTGTCAGCGTCCTGCGGGCTCGAGCCTGGTCGTATCGTTGAGTACAAGCCTCTCCTTGATGAGGCGATCAGGCTCAGCCCGCACAAACCTGAGTGTTCAATCATTTTCCAGCGTTCTAGCAGGACGTGCGAGCTTGAGCATGAGCGGGACTTCGACTGGGCCGCCCTGGTTGAAACCGCAAGAACGGCTGGCGAGAGAGCCGAATGTGTGAGCGTGGCGTCTACCGACCCGCTATACATTCTGCATACATCGGGGACGACTGGAAAGCCGAAGGGTATCGTCAGGGATCACGGGGGGTATGCGGTCGCTCTCAAATGGTCGATGGAATATGTATACAATGTCAAACCGGGAGAGGTGTTCTGGGCCGCATCGGATGTAGGATGGGTCGTCGGTCATTCGTATATTGTGTATGGTCCGCTTCTTAACGCCAGTACGACGATACTGTTTGAAGGAAAGCCGGTGGGAACACCAGACGCTGCAACCTTTTGGAGGGTGATTGAGCGGCACCGGGTTAATACGCTCTTCACGGCACCCACGGCGTTCAGGGCGATCAAGAAAGTCGACCCAGCAGGCTCATTACTTTCCGGTTACGATCATTCCGGTTTCAGACAGCTGTTTCTTGCGGGTGAACGAGCAGATCCTGACACGATCCAGTGGGCAGAGCGTCTCCTTGATGTGCCAGTCGTAGATCACTGGTGGCAGACTGAAACAGGGTGGCCGATCGCAGCCAATCCGTTGGGAATAGAACAGCTGCCAACAGAATATGGTTCTAGCACAGTTCCTATGCCTGGATTTGATGTTCGCATTGTGGATGAGAGCGGTTCTGAAATGCCGCAAGGTGGGCACGGAGCTATTGTCATAAAGCTGCCGCTTCCGCCGGGGTGTTTGCTGTCACTGTGGGATGACGATGAGTCATTTCTAAAATCATACTTTGAGGAATACCCCGGATACTACAAGACTGGGGATGCCGGATATATAGACGATAAGGGCTACATCTTCGTCATGAGCCGCGTTGACGACATTATTAATGTTGCGGGTCATCGCCTGTCCACTGGTGCAATCGAGGAAGTGGTGGCGGCGCATCCAGATGTCGCGGAGTGCGCCGTTATTGGAGTTGCAGATTCTTTGAAGGGAGAATTACCAATTGGGCTCATCGTTTTGAACGATGGGGTCACGCGTGCAGAGGAAGAAATTACGAGAGAAATCGTAAACTTGGTGAGAACCGAAATTGGTCCGGTAACTGCCTTCAAGCGCGTCATCGTTGTCGATCAACTTCCAAAAACAAGGTCGGGAAAGATTCTACGGAGAACGATCAAGAGCATTGCGGAGTCGCAAGACTATGTAGTTCCGGCGACGATCGATGACCCGCAGGTATTGAATGATATCACTTCAGCCATTGCTCGGTAGGCGCGTATCCGGCCTCACCACAATGGCAAATGTCTTGGCGGCCCACAGATGAGTAATTTTTGAATCTGGAATTGACGCCAGAAAGGGAAAACATGAAAGCTTATATCTACCAGAATACAGGGCCAGCTGCGGACGTATTGACGCTGCGGGAGATGGTGATGCCGGCGCCTGGGGCCGGCGAAGTTCGGGTGCGGTTAAAATGGTCGGGTGTGAACCCTTCTGATGTCAAAACCCGCAGTGGGCACATCCCCTCCACAATTCCATTTCCACGCATTCCTCATAGCGACGGAGCCGGACTGGTTGATATGATTGGTGATGGCGTTGACGATTTTCAGCCGGGCGATGCGGTTTGGGTCTGGAATGCCGCATGGAACAGAAGCAATGGAACTGCCGCTGAGTTCGTTGTGCTGCCTTCTGAGCAGGTCGAGCATATGCCGGACGGGCTGGCGCTTGAGAACGGTGCATGTCTCGGCATTCCTGCAATGACCGCCTGTCATGCCGTCGCAACTGACGGAGGAGTTCGGGGGCAGATTGTCCTCGTCGCGGGTGGCGCAGGTGCGGTTGGCCATTACGCGATTCAGGCGGCAAAATTTTGTGGTGCCAGAATTGTCATTGCGACAGTCAGCAGTGAGGAGAAGGCGGCCCTAGCGAGGCGCGCAGGAGCAGATTTTGTATTCAACTACAAAACAGACACGCTGGTCGAAGAAATCAACAAGGTTACGGACCATCGGGGCGTCGACCGGATTATCGAAGTAGACTTGGCTGCCAACATTCAAATAGACGTGGCGGTTATGAAAGAGGGGGGGCTGGCCGTCATCTATGGCAGCAGTCAAAAAGAAATCGCTTTACCTTTCTCGCCGTCAATCGGGCGCAATATCTGTTATCGCTTTTTCATCGTGTACAAATTATCCAGGCCAGATAGGCAAAGAGCCCTGTTGGTGCTCCAAGACATGCTTAAGGACAAGAACGTCCTGCATAATATTGCAAAAAAAGTGAGCTTTGCAAATCTCGTGGAAGCCCATGAACTGGTTGAGAGCGGAGCGTTGCCGGGCAATGTCGTTTTGAGAATTGAATAGTTCGGCGGAGAGCTATGCGGTCAAGTTATTTCGGAGCAGCAGGATACCTCCCGAGGGGCTATCCGGACTTGCTTTTTGGAACCGACCTTCACGGACGTACAGAGACAATTTTGATTTCTGATTTCGGAAAAAATCATGCAACAAAGAAGCTCACAATTCTTGACTGTCGGCTCTGCCCGAATTCACGCCGTGTGCGAAGGCGAAGGCCCACTAGTCATACTCGTTCACGGCTTTCCGGAGTCCTGGTATTCGTGGCGCCACCAGCTTTCAGCTTTAGCCGAGGCCGGTTACCGGGCCGTTGCCATTGATCTAAGAGGCTATGGGCGATCATCCAAATTCTTGGACTCCGAATATTATCTGATCAAATCTGTTGTCGAGGACATCGTGGGTGTGGTCAGGGCGTTAGGTGCCTCAAGTGCCGTTGTCGTTGGGCATGACTGGGGGGCAATGATTGCCTGGACGGCGGCCTGGTTGCATCCTGAAATCTTCCGTGGCGTTGTGGGGCTTGCAATTCCTTTCTCTGGGCGCGGGCTAATTGCTCTGCCTGGCTCTCCTTTCGGTGAACGCTCTCCAGAAGATATTCATAAAGAATTGGCTGGACCAGACCAACAATTCTATCAGGACTATTTTGGTTCGCTGGCACCGGCCATACGGGAATTCGAAGAAGATTCGGGTGGTTGGATGCGCGACGTTCTGTGGGCCTTTTCAGGCGAGAGTATGAAGGGTGCGGGTTTGTCTGGACTTTTGGACTTACCGCAAGTGGACATCATACGTGCGAGCGCCCTTAGTATACCGTTTGGTGCTCGAATGCGGGACAAAATGCATGCGCCAGCCGATCTTCCGGTCTGGTTGGGAACGGATGATTTGGACTTCTATACGCAAGAGTTCGAGCGGTCAGGAATGATAGGGCCTTTTTCCTATTATCGAGGTATTCAAAAGAGTTGGGAGCAGCTTGAGTCACATGACGGCACTCAGCTTCTTCCACCTGCGATGTTTATTGGGGGAGAGTGCGATGTCACGACAGGATGGGGGCTAGAGGCAATTGATCGTGTAGGCGAGTTCGTTCCGAATTATGTCGGGTCGCACATTCTATCCGGATGCGGTCATTGGATTCAACAAGAACGGCCTGAGGAAGTAAATGAATTGGTTTTGGGATTCATGAGAGAGCTTGTTTGAGGCGCGCTACGCGGAAGTGCGCACGCTAACGTGCGTCTGTATTATCTCCCGAGTGAACATTTTATCAGGCGCTTGGGCAAAGGATAATGAACACGAATTTTCGGGCGTGCGTGGGACTCTATGGCCCAGACGGAATGCTGAGAAATTGGGGAATGCATCCTGAATTTTGTTGACATAAGAAAAAAAATAATTTTATTTGATAAAAAAGAATAATCCAAGGTGAGGAAGAGGCTATCAATCATGTCCACGGGTGAAATGTTCCAGCGTCGGACGGAAACTGAGTCCGAATCAGACGGGCCTCGGAGCCTGATTGAGTCGACTTACGAGCAGTTGAGTCTCGATATTGTACACGGCAAGTATGGGCCGGGTGACAAGCTGCGACTTCAGCCACTAGGTGAAAATTATGGAGTGAGTGTTGGCACTGTGAGGGAGTCGTTATCTCTCCTCGTGTCGGATGGGCTCGTCCTTACTCAATCCCAAAAAGGTTTTCGAGTGGCGCCGATGTCGCTTGTTGATTTCGAGGATTTGACCAAGGCGCGGGTCCTGCTGGAAGCATCAGCGTTGCGGGATAGTATCGTATCCGGGAAAGATGACTGGGAAGGTCGGGTTGTCCAAGCATATCACCAACTGTCCCTTGCGGAGAAAAGGCTCGAAGCTAATCCAATCGCAGGATTCGAGATATGGGAGCAGCGCAATCAGGAATTTCATGATGCGCTCGTATCGGCTTCTTCCTCTCGCTGGGTGCAGAAGTTCCGAGTTATTCTCTACAAGCAAGCGGAACGCTACCGGCGGTTGTCTACAGCCAGTCGAGTAAGCCCTGGCGTGTTGGCTCATTCTGAACACGAGAAGATTTTCGAGTTGGCCATTGCGCGTGACGCCGATGCGGCGGTTGAGGCGCTATCTTTTCATATTTGGTCAGCCGTAGAATTCTTGAAGGGGCGTGGTCTGATTTTGGAAAGTCCGGACAAGGAAGGCTAATTCTGCCGGCAGGCCTCATATTAAAAATGGAGGCATGGGCGGCTCATGATATCAAGGAAGGTTACAAATATGACGACGGCTAAAACAAAGACGCGCCTGAACATCGGGCACGAACCAAAGGCGTTCGAGAAGAAAAATGTTTGGAATGTCGAGGAGATAACGGCTCTGCTTGACGAAGAGAATGGCACGCTTGATCCAAGAATTTATTCAGATCAGGATCTGTATGAGTTGGAACAGGAACGCGTTTTCGGACGATCATGGATTATGCTCGGGCACGAGACACATGTTCCCAAAGCCGGTGACTTTTTGACGGCCTATATGGGCGAGGATCCCGTCATTCTTGTGCGTCAAAAAGATAGAAGCTTGAAGGTTTTTCTAAACCAGTGCCCGCATAGGGGGATGAGAATCTGTCGAACCGATGGCGGCAACGCAAAATCGTTTACATGCAGCTATCATGGTTGGGCGTACGACATCGGCGGAAACTTGGTGAACGTACCATATGAGTCTGAGGCATTCTGTGAGGACTTCAACAAGGCCGAGTGGGGGCCGGGCCAGGCAAGGGTTGAGACCTACAAGGGCTTGATCTTCGCGAACTGGGATAAAAACGCGCCAAATCTGCGCGAGTATCTTGGCGACGCGACATTCTACATGGACCACATGCTCGATCGAACCGAGGCGGGTACTGAAGTTATCAGCGGCATGCAGAAATGGGTTATCCCATGCAACTGGAAGTTTGCCGCTGAGCAGTTTTGTAGTGACATGTATCATGCCGGAACCGTATCCCATCTGTCCGGTATCGAGGCGGGCCTGCCCGAAGGTATGGAGCTTTCGGATGCGAAGATTCCGACGGTGGGATACCAGTTCAGGGCGAAGTGGGGCGGGCATGGAACGGGTTTCTATGTCGGAGAGCCAGGTATGCTAGTGGCTATCATGGGGCCCAAGATTGCTAAATATTGGACGGAAGGTGAAGCGGCCGCCAGGGCGGAGAGGCGCTTGGGAAGCGCAGAGCGTGCGCGTCAATTGATGGTCCAGCACATGACTGTTTTCCCAACCTGCTCATTCCTTCCCGGTATCAACACCGTTCGAACCTGGCAGCCGAGAGGCCCGAACGAGACAGAGATATGGGCATTTACAGTTGTAGATGCTGATGCTCCTGACGAGATCAAGGAAGAGTACCGCCGTCAGACATTAAGAACGTTTTCTGCCGGAGGCGTATTCGAGCAAGACGATGGTGAAAACTGGGTCGAAATCCAGGCTGTGTTGCGAGGGCATCAGGCTAGGAAGCGCCGGCTCAACATTCAAATGGGAAAAGGTCGTTCTGCTGCCGATAATCCGCATTACCCGGGCAGTATTGGGTATGTGTACAATGAAGAAGCCGCTCGCGGACTCTATCATCAGTGGATCCGTATGATGACTGAACCTGATTGGGACACACTCGGGCCAAAGTAGGGAGGTCTGTGAGCGGATCACCCGTTTCGTAGGCAGAGCGAAGTGCGCTCAACCGATAGTTCTATTAACCCTCGCGAATAACGGGCGCATAAATCGCGCAAATTGGAGATAATTATGCTGAAAGAAAAAGTGGGACCAGAGTCATCAGCGTCGCAGATAAGCACTGCCGCTCTGCTGCTGCAGCATGAAGTTGAGCAATTCTATTATAAGGAGTCTCTTCTGCTTGATCGGCACGAGTTCAACGATTGGTTTGACCTTCTGGACAAGGACATCAGGTACTTTATGCCGTTGAGAACGAATCGCACGAGGCGCGATCAAAAGCTCGAATACTCTAAGGACGGTGAGTACGCGCATTTTGATGATGATCTAGTGATGATGCGTGGGCGGCAGCGGAAATTAATGTCGGATGTCGGATGGTCTGAAAGCCCGGCTTCGCGAACGCGCCACATCATAGCGAACGTCATCATTAACGATGCAAGTGATGATCAGGAAGTTCATGTGACGTCGTCATTTATTCTTTACCGAAATCGTCTGGAACGGCAGGTCGATATTTTTGCAGGAGAGCGAATGGATGTACTGCGCCGCAGTGACAACAAGCTCGGCTTCATGATCGCTAAGAGAACCATACACATCGATCAAAGTACGATTCTCTCTAATAATCTCAGCATCTTTTTCTAGGTATCGTGATGGCTTTTAAGAAAGTTTGCAGCCTAGACGAAGTTCCTGAAGGTGACGCGTTGCGGGTGGAGTTGTTCGACGAACCTATCGCGCTATTCAACTTAGACGGAGAGATCCTCGCGACTCAGGACCGCTGCACACATGGCGACTGGTCGTTAGCGGATGGCTTTCTCGAAAATGGCGTCATTGAGTGTACGCTTCACTGGGGAAAATTCTGTGTGCGGACGGGAAAAGTGAAGGCTCCACCCGCTTGCGCGGCCTTAACTGTTTATCCCGTGAAGGTGGAGGGCAACGACGTCTACGTGGATTTCGAATCTGGTAAGGTCAACGATTGATGCAGAGTTTCGCGATCATAGGTGCGGGTCTGGCGGGGGCGACAGCGTGTCGGTCGCTCAGAGACCAGGGGTTTGAGGGAAAGATTTTCCTCTTTGGCGACGAGCCGTATGAGCCATATGATCGACCCTCTTTGTCCAAGTCTGCTTTAGCGACCAAATCTGCCCCCCCTTTGTTAATGGGTTGTAATTGGAGCGAAGAATTCAGGGTCGAGAAATGTCTGGGAGTTCGCGTTGAAACAATAGACTTGCCCTCGATGCGTATTGAGGTGAGCTCTGGCTCGGACCTCAAGTTTGACAAGCTCCTTTTTGCCACTGGGTCTCGGGCGCGGTCTCTGCGTCTAGATGCGCATAGCGAGACGCCGGGACTTTACTCACTGCGGACACTTGACGATTGCGTGGCTCTACAGGGAGCAATCTCCCCTGGGGCACAAGTCATCATCATCGGGGGAGGCCTCATTGGATGTGAGCTTGCCACTACAATTCAGAAGATGGGTGCAAAGGCGATTATCCTTGAGACTGCCAATGAGCTCTTGTTGCGTGTTCTGGGCAAGACAATAGGCTCGTGGTGTCGAGAGGAATTGGAGGCCATAGGGGTTGAAGTCCACACGGGCGTCTCAATTACTCATGTAGATCTAGACCCCTCGTTCCGGGAAGTACGATGCGGCGACGGAAGAAGATTTTCTGGTGATCTGGCAATCGTCAGCGTTGGTGCGGAGCCGGTCACCGCTTTAGCAGAGCATGCTGGATTGGCGTGCGCGAGGGGCATCATTGTAAATTCAGTTGGTATGGCTTCAAGCGACACGGTGTACGCAGCGGGCGATGTCGCAAGTTGGCCTCTCAGGAGCGGAGGGCGCCGCAGTCTGGAGACTTATCTGAATTCTCAAAACCAGGCGGCTGTGGCTGCGGGAGCAATGCTCGGAAAGGGTGAGCCAGCACCGCAAGTTCCGATTTCTTGGACGGAGATAGCGGGGCATCGGATACAGATGATGGGCGAAGTCACTGGTCCTGGCGATGTCGTCACTCGGGTTGATCCCGGAGGGACCGGAATGACGGTGTGTCGATTGAATGGTGGGGAGCTTCAATCTGTTGTTTCAATAAACCAGCCGGCAGATTTTTCTTTCGCATCAAAAATCATTGAACGGAGGATGCAGGTAGATGCGAAATCAATTCGTGATCCGCTCATTCGCATGAAAGACGTTTTCAAATTGGCGGCAAAGACGGTCGCGTGAAGTACAATAAGTACGGATACACACTAAAATCAAAAAGACAGGGAGAAGACAATGAGCGTTAAGAAGTTGGGATATCTGGGTTTTTCTGCATCAAACATTGATGCGTGGCGGGATTACGCAACCGGAACGTTAGGGCTAATGGATGCTGGGACGAGAAATGACACTCTCTTTCTGAGAATGGATTCTCGAAATTGGCGGGTTGCAGTCCATCCAGGTGCGGCAGATGATCTTTTGTATGCGGGGTTCGAAGCTTCGAATCGAGCCGAGATGCTTGAGATCGCTGAAAGACTAAAGGAAATGGGCATTTCCGTCGAGCAGGCCGATTCCAAGCTGTTGGCGCAACGGGGAGTGATTGATTTGGTATCCTGCCTTGATCCGTCAGGGATCAAGATTGAGGTCTATTATGGTGCCAGCGAGCTCTACGAAGAGCCGTTTATTTCACCTACGGGTGTATCTGGATTTCTAACTCAGGATCAGGGACTAGGGCACTATGTCCTGAGTGTTGAAGATATTGAACGTTCGTTGGATTTCTACATCCGTGGACTGGGGATGGAGCTATCCGACATCATCGACTGGCAGGTCAATCCGGACGTGAAGCTTCAGGTGAACTTTCTCCATTGCAACAGGCGCCATCATAGCCTGGCATTAATCCAAGCGCCCGCTTCCAAGAAGTTACATCACTTTATGCTGGAAGTGGGGTCGTTCGATGATGTCGGGCGCGCATATGATCGCGTGTCAGAGAAGAATGAGATCGTGATGACGCTCGGTCGGCACACAAATGATCACATGTATTCGTTCTACGGCGTCACGCCTTCCGGCTTTGCTGTCGAGTATGGATGGGGCGCTCGACCCATCGAGTCAGATTGGTCTGTCGTCCGATATGACAGCATCAGCATGTGGGGACATAAGTTTATGGGCACAGGAGCTTGAGCGGCGCGTCCGCAAAACTGATCCAAATTCGTCCGACCCCCGACGCTGCATTTAGGAGATTCTAGCATGGCCATTCAGAGCGTATCTGAAGATACCAACCCAGAGATCGCACGTAACATTGAAGTTCACGGTGTAAAGACGAACTATCATGATCTCGGCTCTGGGAAACCGCTCTTTCTGATTCACGGATCAGGGCCGGGGGTTTCGGCGTGGGCAAACTGGCGATTGGCAATGCCAAATTTTAGTGAGGTGGCCAGAGTAATTGCTCCTGATATGCTCGGCTTCGGATATTCGGAACGTCCGGGTAAAGAGTACTATAATATGGAAAGTTGGCTCGATCAGGTTGTTGGGTTGATGGATGCTCTTGATATTGAACGGACCGATCTCGTAGGCAATTCCTTCGGGGGTGCGATTTCTCTTGCGATGGCCATTCGACACCCGGATAGAGTTCGGCGCATTGTTCTGATGGGAAGCGCGGGTTTGGCGTTGGGGCTGAGTGAGGGACTTGACCAGGTTTGGGGGTATTCTCCATCCATTGAAAATATGCGCCGTTTGCTGGATATCTTTGCATATGATCGAAGTTTGGTAACGGATGAGCTTGCTGAACTACGGTACAAAGCAAGCATTCGTCCGGGTTTTCAGGAGTCATTCTCAGCGATGTTTCCTGCGCCTCGGGGGAGATGGCTAGAGCACTTGGCAAGTGATGAACGCGATATCCAGAAAATTCCTCATGAGGTTCTGATTATTCATGGGCGTGAAGACCTCGTTGTGCCGCTGGAAAATGGCCTGCGGCTGTCGCAGTTGATCAAGAGGTCTCAGTTGCATGTCTTTGGAGAGTGCGGGCACTGGGCGCAAATTGAACATGCGGCAAGATTTGAAAAACTCGTCATGAATTTCATTCAGGAGCCGGATAAAAAGTGAGTGCGGTGTATCGTTAATGCGAAACGACAATACCAAAATGTATATGCTGCAATTGGCTCAGGAATTCTATTCGAACCAAGTCTAATAAAAGGGGAGTAGTAAAATGTTGAAACGGTTTGCTTTGATTGCCTTTGGTTTTGCGGCCCTGTCTTATGCGAGCGCGCAAGCAGAGAGCCGAGATGATTTACAGCGCGTCTGCGTAACGGTTTCTGTTGCAGACGGTTTGAGTGAGGAGGAAAGTCAGGATTTTTGTGAGTGCTTAACAACAGGCGCTGAAGAACAAGGACAAGAGTCCATTGACGAGCTTGTTGAGTCGGCAGAAATACCGGACCGGCAAGCGCGCATCGATGGACTGTCCGAAACGTCTCAGAACATCGTGGCGGTATGTGCTCCCTAAATAGGCTCCAGTATAAGAGTCCTCGCCTTGGCTGGCTCTGCTTCTGATCAAGCGGTCCGAAGTATGAGTTATTGCGCACTCGATTGGTCTTGCCGCTTTGAGGCCGGCTCTCTTGGGGGAAATGTAGGCTATTGTTCTTGTGCAGAAAACTTCAATCGGGTCCGGGCGAGTGACTGTTGTCGCGGCATTGGCGAGAAATGCGGTAGGCGATGACAAAGCTGACGTGCCTGTGGGGAGGCTCTCATCTGCCGCCGTCGATATTCTTTTGGGCCTTTATACTGCGCAAACAAGGATGCTTGAGAATGGTTTCCGCAATGACGTAGCAGTCTTGGCTGTATGCACTTTGCTTGCCAATCTGATCGACGGGTTCGTTGCCGCCGAACTTGGTAAGCCGTCCTTGTCTCTCGTTCAGAAAGGCTGGCATCTTCGGAGGCGCGAATTGTTGCTCGCGCGTCCGAACGTCGAATCCCGCAAGGTCGGCGCGGCTGCTAATCGATTGACAAATGATTTTCGCAAAAGCCTCGAAGCATCCGCAGGCGCGAATGGATTAGCCAGAGAGCTAGCAGCTATCTGCCTGGCAGTCATTAGCGAATATCATGAGCGGGGCGAACCGGGCTCGTGCTTCGCTGAAGCCGAGGGAGCGCTCAGCCAACTCATCCGCGCATTCAGTGAAGGTGTTGCTTGACAGAATCAGTATGCGGATAAAGAAGGGGCTGGAGCAACCTCTATTGTTTGAATTCAATCGATAGAAAAGAGACGTTGATAAAGCTCAACCATTGACGGGATCTGACGAAAGTGATCCGGCAAGAGCTTTGGCTATCTTACAATGGTGACGCGCTTACCGATCAAATCTTGGGCTCTTGTACGTATCTAAACAAGTCAAAATGGATTTCTCGTGGCCCAGTACCTCGGCAGATGGCGTGCACATGAACTCCTTTAATGGATCGCTCCGGGATGAACGCCAACGGGTTCGTTTCCTTGACCGTAGCAATACAGCTACTTGAGACGTCGAGAATGGACTACAGTGAGAGGAGACCTCATACGGCTCACAATGGGCAATCTCCTGCCGAGTTTGCCCGCAACGTCGGCCTGTGCCATGCTGGCAAGGCCAAAATCGCTGCTGGATTTTAACACCAAGGCCGGACTACCAGAGCCAAGCACTTCATCGCTGCTGTATTTTAGCACCACGACTGGGCCACCAGAGCCAGGCATTTCAGAAACCGCCAACTCTAACTTTACGGGTGGACCAGTCCGATTGGGCAAGCGAGGAAGACATGACGACAAGCGCCTAGTTCCGATGCCAGAGTGATGACATTTGCGGTTTACACGTGGTGCCAACGAGCCTTGTTTTTAATACGGAAAACCTGATGCGGTTTACAGAGAACTCCATGTAAAATAAGAAAAAGTGCGTCGTTTACACCGAGAGGGTCAGCGGTTCGAGCCCGTTACCGCCCACCACTTTCTCCGAATTTCCAGATTGTGTCGTCTCGGGCCTTCCTCAGAGGACCGGCCATTCTGACGGCACACTGCGGCCTTCACGTGAGACCAGCGCCATTCCGGCGGCCTGAACCTCGGCAAGCAACCGGTCTTCGTCGATCAGTGTGGAGCGGTAGTTCTCGACCACGCGCCGCCCATCTACCCAGACACTGTGAACGCCGCGGCCATCGGCGGAATAGATAAGCTGGTTGACCGGGTTGAAAAGCGGAACCCATTCCGGCCGGTTGCGATCATGCAGTACGAAGTCGGCCTTCTTGCCAGGTTCCAGTGACCCGATCTGGTCGGCCATCTGCGCGCCTTTTGCGCCATTGATCGTGGCCGCTTCCAGCACGCTATAGGCCGAGAACAGGCTTGCGTCGCGGCGCGCATCCTTGAACAGGCCTGCCATGGCAAACATGGCGCGCATGATATCGCTGGTATTGCCATTATTGTTGCCATCCGTGCCCAGCTGGATATTCACGCCGGCGGCGGCCATTTCGGGGAACAGGCCGGCAGAGCTTGCCCCGTACCCGCCTTTCATGGCGGTCATCGGGCAGTGCGTGACATGCGTGCCGCTCGATGCCAGCAGGTCGACTTCGTTCTGGTCCAGATGCACCGCGTGGGTCAGGGACAGGTGCGGGCCGAGCGCGTCGAGGTCTGCCAGATGGGCGATTGCGCGCTTTCCGGCTGTCTCGAGGTAATATTCAGGATCTGCCGGATCGGCGCTCATATGGGCGCTCACACCCAAGCCCTTCGTGCGGGCAAGATCCGATGCGCCGCGCCATAATTCGTCGGTTGCTGTATTGTGTCCCACCAGGAGCGGCCAAGCCGAAATCAGTGCATCCTCTGTTTGCGGGTAGGCGTTGGACTGGTCGTCCATGCGCGACAGCGCGGAATCAGTCAGCGCCGTCTGATCGTCGTCGGGTGCAAAGGCGCGGTCCTGTAGCCATTGACCAATCCGTCCGCGGATGCCGATCTCGGCAAGGCCATCCGCAACAGCTTCGAGGTTCAGGATCGTGCCGGCCTCGATGAAAGTCGTGGTGCCGGTGCGGAGCATTTCAAGGGCCGCAAACTGAGCCGACAGGCGTTCGTCGGCAGGAGTTTGGGTCATGTACATCGGAATCAGCCATCCGAAGACGTTTTCAGCCCAGTCGGTATTGTCTGGCACGATTCCCCGGGTCAGCGGTTCGCCGGTGATGTGGACGTGGCAATTCACGAATCCAGGCGTGATGACGAATCCATTGCCGTCCAGCGTCTCACGAGCGCTGACCGAGCCGGATATTTCGCTGTCCTGACCGACGCTGTGAATGCGGTTTCCGACGATCGCGATTGCGCCATTTCGATAAATTCGCCGCGTCGCATCCATCGTGACGATCCATGCATTTCGGATGAGCAAGTCAACAGGGGCAGGGTGGGTCATACGTGTCTTGATCCATCTGAAGTTCTCGGCGCTCGAAGACGGTGCCGAATGAGGCGTGCAACTTGATCCGGAAGGCTCGACCGAATGTGGAGCCACAGTGAATGAGGCGTCTTGATCGAGTCCGCACAATAAATTTTGGAGATGGAGCGCGTAGAGGAGGGGAGTTGCTCAGCAGGTTTACGATTCCTCATTCCCGCAGGGTTTGGGGTTCGAGAGTGTGGCCTTTTTGCCAACCTTGTCATAAATCCGGAAAAATCGGTCTTTGAAAAATTTTCTACCGCGATTGCTCAATCCTGCGCGGGATTGCGAAAGTCCCAATAGCTACGGGGAGAAAATTGTTGCAAGAGCGGTGAAATCGGTTTCATCGGGTACGTGCTGAGTGACACCAATCCAAAATTTTCGTCATGAAAGGCTTGATAGCGCAAACATTTGGTGATGCATTGACTGTCGGGTAGGTGGATTGCAGGGGCAGTCCGCCTGACCGAGACAAGCATTGAAGACCGGCACCACCGTCGTGAGTGGCCTGTCTCAGGGAGGATTGTAATGACTGTTTCCACGGACAAGGTCCGTGCGGATTCCGCACGGAAAGTAAAATGGGGAACGCTGCTGTGCAGTGCGTCCGCGGTGTCGCTGCTGTCAGCCCTGCCATTGGCAGCGCAGGCGCAAGACGCGAATGAAGAGACACTGACGCAGGAAACTGTGGTCGTACAGGGCATCCGCGGATCGCTCGAGCGCGCCATGGACATCAAGCGCAGCTCCAATGGTGTTGTTGACGCCATTTCGGCCGAAGACATCGGCAAGTTCCCGGACACAAACCTCGCGGAATCGCTTCAGCGCATCACGGGTGTGTCCATCAACCGGGTCAACGGCGAAGGCTCCGAAATCACCGTTCGTGGCTTTGGCCCAGGGTTCAACCTGGTCACGCTGAATGGCCGGACCATGCCAACCGCCAAAATTCGCGCCATCGGTACGCGCGGCAATTACGGCGCTGGCGGAGATCGCGCGTTCGACTTCTCAAACCTTGCTTCTGAAGGTGTCAGCGGTCTTGAAGTCTACAAGACCGGCCAGGCTATCCTGCCATCGGGCGGTATTGGTGCGACGGTCAACCTCAAAACACGGACACCTTTCGACGATCCAGGCCTGAATGCGTCATTCTCAGCCAAGGCGATCAATGACACGAGCGTGGAAGCCGGCGATGACTTCACGCCAGAATTGTCTGGTCTTGCAAGCTGGACCGACCCATCGGATCGTTTCGGCATCGGCATTTTCGGATCCTATTCAAAGCGCGATTCCGGCGCGCCATCACAGCAAGTCAATGACTGGATCGTCCGTGAATCCGCAGACGGCACAATTGATGGCAGCTATACGCGTGGTGATGGTTCTACCCAAATCACCAATCCACCAGCTGCTGGCCAGCTTTATGCTATCCCGCAGGATAGTCGCTACGACTTCTCGGATATTTCTCGCGAGCGTTTGAACGGCCAATTGGTTCTTCAGTTCCGTCCAATCGATAACCTCACTCTGACAGGTGACTACACCTACGCGATGAACGAGTCGGACGAACTGCGCTATGAGCAAACCAACTGGTTTGCCACGCCGTTGGACCAGATCATTTTCGACAATGATGGCCCTGTTGCGACCGCCGTGTTCATGCAGGAAAACAATAACGGTTCGAAAGATATCGGTTTCGAGCAAACCAATCGTGCCACGAAGGATGAATTGAACTCTTTCGGCTTTAATGCCGATTGGGAGTTCTCTGAGCGTGGAACGCTGATCTTCGATGCGCATAGTTCGAAGTCTGAATCAGGTGGTAACAACCCGCTCGGCCACACGGCGACTTTCGTGACCATGGGCGCGCCGGTCATCCTCCAGCATTCAGTTGATTTCCGAGGTGGCACGCCGATCCAGTCCTACACGATTGACGATTCCGTTCGTGGAAACGGCAATGGTGTCCTGGATGCGGGTGATCTTGGTACGCAGGTGCAGCGTTCGAACTCTTCCAACATGCAGCACGAGATCGACGAATTCGATCTTCGCTTCGTGTGGGACTTCGATGACCGCACAAGTTTGACTGTCGGCAGCAATTTCCGCGACAGCCAGATGGATCGTACTACCCGCACCACCCAGCAGGATCTCGGTTCATGGGGGATTTCCAATCCGGGTGATGTCGAACAGTTCGCGCCAGGCGTGATGCAGACCTACTGCCTTTCCTGCCTGTTTGACGATGTGGCCGTTGGTCAGGCTGACACGGCGTTCCGCGTCGACGCGACTCAGCTCTACCCGATCCTCGAAGCGGCGTATGCTGGCAACGGGGTAAACATCTCTGAGTCCGATGATACTGTGCAGGAAGAAATTCTGTCTTTCTACGCTCAGTTCAATATCGAGCGCGACTTCATGGGGCTTCCGACGCGCACAAATATCGGTGTCCGTTATGAAGACACCAACGTGAAGTCGACAACCGTTCAGTCGATCCCATCGGGCATCTTGTGGCAGTCGGACAACGATTTCCTCATCGTCCAGTCTGGCGCCCAGCAGGACCTGTCGGGCAAAGGCGCCTATGAAGAAGTCTTGCCGAACGCCGACTTCCAGATCGACCTTACGGAAAATCTGGTTGCGCGGACTTCGTTCAGCAAGACGATCGGCCGGGCTGGCTACAGCAGCTTGTTTGCTTCAACGACCGCGAATGCACCAAACCGTCCGACGGCCTTTGGTGGATCGCTGACCGGTGATTCCCAGAACCCTGGTCTCTTGCCGCTCAAGTCCACAAACTTCGATATTTCGCTTGAATGGTACTATGGCGACACGAGCTATGTGTCGGCTGGCTACTTCGACAAGAAGGTGAAGAACTTCATCGGTAACGGTGTTGTCGAACGCAATCTGTTCGGTCTTCGCGATCCGGCTTCAGGAGCTTCTGGCTCACGTTCCGGTGATGCGCTGGCTATCATCAATGCGCTCGGCGTTGACCAGTCTGAAGCGAACCTCTTTACGCTGACAGCCCTGATTGACGCAAATGGCGGAGATACCGCTGCGGCCCGTGCAGAGTTTGAATCACAACTCGTCGGCGGAGCATTGCCGCAGAGCTATGTGGACCAAATTCTTGGCCAGTATGATGTCGCGTCCAATGGCAGCGATCCATTGGCCGTGTTTGGTGTCAACCAACCAGTCAACAATCGCGAAGGCAATATCGACGGGATGGAGTTTGCTTGGCAACACTTCTTCGGCGAGACTGGCTTCGGTTTCCAGGCGAACTACACACTGGTGAACGGCGATGTGGAACTGAACCCTGCCGCTAGCATCAACGACAATCAGTTTGCCCTTGTCGGCCTGTCCGACACGGCCAACCTGACTGCGATCTACGAGAAGTACGGCTTCTCTGCACGTCTTGCTTATAACTGGCGTGACACGTTCCTTCTCAACACGAACCAAGGCGGTGATCGGTCTGGTACATATGTTGAGGATTACGGTCAGTACGATCTGAACGTCAGCTATGACATCAATGAGCAGATTGCCGTTTCCTTCGAAGGCATCAATCTGACTGGTGAAGACCAGCGCATCTACCACCGCGTGCCGGAGCAGGTGTACTATGTCTACGAGCTGGCACCACGCTACCAGGTTGGCGTCCGCTACAAGTTCTAGTCGGAGACGACTGGAACGAGACTTGGAACATTCAGGAAAGGCCGCTGCTTGCAGCGGCCTTTTTTGCCCCCGCTTGTAAGCATGGGAGGATTGTTTCATCATGACGGAAACGCGCTCGCACGGCACAACGAGCGTAAGCAGCACCGAAAGGCGCCTCATGGCCAAGATGGCACTTCTGAACAATATCGATCATCCGGATCTCAAGGTGATCACCCGCTTTGGCGCGACCTATGGCGACAGCGTCAATCAGGCAGCGGTCTATCCGACAGAGTTTTCCGAGCTTCAGCGCGAATACCCGATCTTCTTCCGAAAGGACGAACAGGGGGCTTTTTACTGCGTGATCCTGCTCGGTCTCGACAAGGGCGAAAACCTCTTCCTTAATGGTGCGCGCTGGCAGGCCCGTTATGTGCCCGCGATCCATCAGCGCGGCCCGTTCATGATCGGTTTCCAGAACCAGGAAGTCGATGGCGAGGTCCGCCGAGAACCGGTGATCCATGTGGACCTAGAAAATCCGCGCGTCAGCAAGACGGAGGGCGAGCCGCTTTTTCTCGCGCATGGCGGCAATGCACCATACTTGCAGCATATCAGCCAGGTCTTGCGCGTGATTACGGTCGGCGCAGATATGACCGCGCCCATGTTTGCAGCTTTCGAGCAGGCTGGCTTGATCGAGCCTGTATCACTGGACGTCAAACTTGATGACCATACCGAATACAAGGTGCCTGACCTCTTTACACTGAACGAAGAAAAGCTGGCCGCCCTGGAAGGGGAGGCGCTACAACAGCTCCATCGTGGCGGATTTCTGCGCGCAGCCTATCTTGTGCTGGCCTCGTTGGGCAATGTGAACCGGCTGATCAATATGAAGAACGCGAAACGGGCAGCAGGCGGCTGACCCTCTGGGAGGAAACCTTGTCCTCACTGGACATACAGCGCAAAACGAAGGAACTGGCGGGCATTTCGCCGGACGCCATACCGTATGACCAGCTGATGCGCGACCAACAGCCCGTCATCTTGAAAGGAGTGGCGCGTCAGTGGCCTCTGGTCCAGAAGGGCTTGCAGTCACTGGACGCAGCCATGGACCATATCGCCTCGTTTTATGGCGGGCGTCCGGTCGTGGAATATCGCAGTGCGCCAGAAGAAGGCGGGCGGTATTTTTATACTGAGGCGGTGGACGGCTTCAATTTTGAGCGCGACCGTGTTCCGTTGCCGGATTTCTTTGATCGGGTACGCGAAACGGCAAGATCGTCTGACGGGCGCTCTTTCTATATTGGTTCGACCGATCTCGATAATTTCTTTCCGGGCATGCGCGACGAGAACGACCTTGTGCTGAACGATCCGATGTTTGATGCGCACAAGCCAATGGTCAGCATCTGGATGGGGAACCATACGATTGCTTCAGCCCATTACGACATGTCGAACAATCTGGCCTGCTGTATGGTCGGCAAGCGACGCTTCACATTGTTCCCGCCTGAGCAGGTGGCCAATCTCTATCCCGGCCCTCTGGAGCCCACGCCCGGCGGGCAGGTCGTGAGCATGGTGGACTTCCGTGATCCAGACCTTGCGCGCTACCCGCGCTTTGCCGAGGCCATGGCCGCTGGGGAGGTGGCTGAGCTGGAGCCGGGCGATGTACTGTTCTATCCAGCACTCTGGTGGCACAATGTTGAGGGCATCGGCGACTTCACGGCCATGATTAATTATTGGTGGAACACGTCGCCAGCCTTCATGGATACGCCCCAGAACACCTTGCTGCACGCCATACTCAGCTTGCGGGATCGTCCGGAGCCGGAGAAGCAGGCCTGGAAGGCCTTGTTCGACTATTATATTTTCGGATCCTCCAAGCAGCCGGCTGCGCACTTGCCCGAAGCGGCTCAGGGCAATCTCGGGCCGCTCGATGAGGTGAAGGCACGGCGGCTCCGTGCACTCTTGCTGAACAAGCTCAATCGCTGAAGACTATAAAAAGAACCGGGGATCACATTGGAAACGCAGAATATCAGGAGAGTAGTCATTGCTGGCGGCGGCACAGCTGGCTGGATCGCTGCGGCCTCGCTCTCACGCCTGCTTGGCCCCTTGCTGGACATAACGCTGGTGGAATCCGATGCTATCGGCACAGTCGGAGTCGGCGAAGCAACCATCCCGACGCACCGTACGTTCCACCATCTGATGGGAATCGACGAGCGCGACTTCATGCGCGCCACCAAGGCCACGTTCAAACTCGGCATTGCGTTCGAGGAGTGGGGCGGGCTTGGTGATCGCTACATTCACTCCTTCGGCCAGGTCGGCAAGTCGAACTGGATGGGCGAATTCTACAATATCTGGATGTACGCGCAGGAGCGTGGCATTGGCGCTGAACTCGACGCTTACTGTTTCGAATTACAGGCTGCAGAGGCGGGACGGTTCTTCACGTCCGACAAGGCCAACATAAACTATGCCTATCATCTCGACGCCAGTCTCTACGCGAAATTCCTGCGGACCTTCAGCGAGGCCAAGGGCGTCAAGCGTGTTGAGGGCCTGATCGAAGAAGTCGAGCAGGATGGCGAGAGCGGTTTCATCACGGCGCTCAAACTGCAATCCGGCGAACGTATCGAGGGCGACCTTTTCATCGACTGTACCGGGTTCCGGGGTATGCTGATCGAGCAGACCCTCAAGACGGGTTATGAAGACTGGACTCATTGGCTGCCGACCGACAGTGCGCTGGCAGTGCAGACGCGCTCGATCGGCCCCGCTCAGCCCTATACTCGCGCCATCGCTCATCATGCAGGCTGGCGCTGGCGTATCCCGCTACAGCACCGGGTCGGCAACGGCCTTGTCTTCTGCAGCGAGAATATGCAGCCGGACGAGGCAAAGGAATATCTGCTTGGCCATGTCGATGGGGAGCCACTGACCGAACCTCGCCTGATCCGTTACAAGACCGGTCGTCGCAAGAAGGTGTGGAGCAAGAACTGCGTGGCGCTTGGCCTGTCGAGCGGCTTCGTTGAGCCACTGGAATCCACCAGCATTCATCTCATCCAGGTCGGGGCGACCCGTCTGGTCCAGCAGTTCCCGTTTGCCGGGATAAGTGAGGCGATTGCGAACCACTATAATGAACAGGCCGAACGCGAGCTCGAGAAAATCCGCGATTTCATCGTGTTGCACTACAAGCTGACTGAGCGCGACGACTCGGACTTCTGGCGCGCGCGCCGCGATATGCCGGTTCCAGATTCTCTGGCACAGCGCATTTCCCTGTTCCGTGAGAACGGCCTGGCCTATCAGGCGACGGATGATTTGTTCCGCGTGGATTCCTGGCTGCAGGTTATGCTCGGTCAGCGGCTGAAGCCCAAGGGATATCACCATATGGGCCATCTGATGACAGATGACCAATTGATGACGGCCTTGGGTGGCCTTGAGGCCAATATCTCAAAGGCGGTCTCACAGATGCCGAGTCATCAGGATTTCATTGATCAATATTGTGCGGTGCCGGAATCCGAGGCTGTCTAGACCGTCTCGGCCACTTTTGCTGTTTCCGATGAGGCCTCTGGAGCAGGGGCGTGCACGAGCTCGTTGAGCATGTCCTTCACCATGTCTTGTGCCTGTTCCACAACGCTGCAGACCAGTTCATGTGAAAAGCTGGCTCCACCAAACCAGGTGCGTTGATGGCCTTGTACGCGTTTCAGCGCGCCAAAAAGGCCGTCGCGCACCGCCTCTACCTTGTATTGGGGGAAGTACTGCCAGACCTTCTGTTGGATCACGCTTTCGATGGTAAAGCCGTGCTTTTCCGCATCGGCCAGCAGGATCTCACGAAGTTCCGGCGCGGTCAGGCCGGTCGAAAACTGGCCCGTCACGTAGAGACGGCCGCCCAATTCCTCGCTTTCGCCTTCGCGGCGACCGCCCAGGATTGCTCCTTTCCGCGTACTGTCCATGCTGGCCTCTGAATAGCCGATGATCATGTGACCTTCGAACCAGTCCGGCGAGGTCAGCAGCGTAGTGGTATAGTTTTGCCATTCAATGCCGTTGCAGATGAACATCTCGTCGCGCGTTGCGGCGCAGAACTTGACGAAATTCTGCATCGGCACGGTGGAGACCACAGCGTCGAATTCTTCGCTCTTGCCAGCCGTCGTGATCACGGGCTTTGGTCCGGACCGGTCGAGATGGGTCACCGGGCTCGATAGCCGCACGTCGAGATCCTGAGCGAACCGGTTCCAGAACTCGCTCCAGCCCTGATCAGGCATGTGCATGTCGTTGAGGACGCCTGACAGGAGATAGTTCAGATCGCACCACTGGACGGTCTGGCCAATCGTGGCTTCGTCGGTGAATCCATAACCCTGCGTTGTCTGAATTCGGTGAGACGCAAGGTCGATTTTCGGCAGGTTGAGTCGCTTCACCCATTCCGCTGTCGTCATGGCGGCTTCCGCGCGCACGTCCGGATCGTCTGGTCGGTCTCGGATATCGCGGCGCAGCCGTCCGGCAGCCCTGATAAACTTCAGGGCCTGCAACACCATGGGCGGACCGTCACCCGTCCTGACATAGTCGACGACCTTCAGGCCATCATATCGCGCCTCACCCAGGCGGCTCAGCGTGATCCCGTGCTGGCGCATCCACTTCTTTACAAGCTTGTGGGAGCGGGTGGTGTAACACGTGCCCATCTCATTCATGGCATCGCCACGGACAACGGAAAAAGACTTGCCCCCCAGACGGTCTTCGGCCTCGAACAAGACCGCCTTGTGTCCGGCCTGCTTGATGAAGCGTGCCGTGCTCAGTCCCGCAGGCCCGGCACCGATGACTGCTATTTTGAAAGGCGATTTAGGGCGGGACACCGGAACTATACTCTCCTCAATCGGAATGCACGCTACAGAACCCGGGACAGGATATGCAACCGTTTAAGAGTATCTATCTTTGGTTAACACCCGCGTTAACGACAAGTTTCCACAGTCTGCCAATCCCTTCGGGCCTGTAGACCGGATTGTTCACCTTGCCTGTGTATAGCGGTGTCATGGCGAAACAGGAAAAATCATTTCTGTCTTATGTAACCGGGAACACGATTCCCCGGGCGACGGCGGTTGACCGATTGGTCCTGCTGCAGCAGCACATGGATTTTTCCAGTCACAAGCTGGTCATGGCGACGATCATGCTGGTCAACACCATCGGGGCGAGCTTCCTTGTTCACCGCTGGGTGCCTGAAACAAATATTGAAGCCTGGATTGCGATCAATCTCTGCCTGGCCACACTGCTCGTCATTGATTTCCTGTTGAAGCGGGGGCGCCCGGCGCCCAAAACGGTCAGCGGCAAGTACCTTCGCCGTTCGGAATTCCTTGCCATCCTGTTTGGCCTTGCATGGGGATCCCTGCCTTTCTTCGTCGGAGCAGATGAAAACGCCGCAATGATCATGGGTGGTCTCATGATCACCCCCATGGCGGCTGGCATGGCCAGTATGTTGACGCGCGTGCCCCGCATTGTCCTGCGTTATGCACTTTCAGCCTTTTTCGCGAGTGCGGCCTATAGCGCCTATGCGCAATCCGTTACGGGCGCCACGATCTGTTTGATGATGGTGTCCTTCATGTTCGCGCTCTATCTGGGCGCACGCTCCAGTTACATGGTCTACAAGTCAGACATCGACGCGACCCAGAAGGCGGAAGAATCCCGAGACCTTTTGATTGGTGCGCTCGAAGCCAGCCACCAGGCCTTTGCAATCTTCAACGAAGATGGGGATGTCGTCGTAGAAAACCAGCTGCACCAACAAGTGTTTGGAACAAGCGAAGATACGCTGGAGCCCATCGACAAGCCGATCCGTCGTGATGGGGTCTTTTGGCAAAAATCCGTCGAATGCATCAGCGGTGTCGGCACTGTGGTCGTCTACACCGACGTGACTCGCATGGAAGAAGCCCGGTCTGAGATCGAGCATGCTCGTAACGATGCTGAAGCGGCCAACGAAGCCAAGACACGTTTCCTCGGCTCAATGAGCGCCGAACTCAAAGTGCCGCTTGATGTCATCTCGGCATGCGCCGGCGTTATCGGCTCATCGTCAAACATCCCATGCAGCGAAGAAGAAGTCAGCACCTATGCCGACAAGATTGCCGAACAGGCGATGATCCTGTCTTCGACACTGGATGGCATCATCAATTTCACGCGGATGGAACGCGAAGACTATCTGGCGCAATCATCAGAAGTGCCAGTGTCTGAAGTGATCCAGAACGTTGTGCGCAAGCTGACCGAAGGGGAATTCTCGCGCTTTGCAGATCGTCTCAAGGTCAGCGTGCCGAGCAATCTGGCTGCGGACATGGATGAAAGCAGCTTCGAAATCATCATTCGCAACATCATCAAGAACGCGCTGGAATCCGGCTCGTCGGCGCCTATCGTGGTCAAGGCGGGCATGGTGTCGGGCGTTGGGCTCGTGGTCATGGTCCGTGACCGGGGCAGGGGTATGACCTCAGACGTGCTTGAAAAGGCCTTCGAACCCTTCTTCCATTCTCGTCCGGCGCACCAGAAGTATGACCACTCGACCGGTGTCGGTCTCGGCCTCAGCGTCGCGCGTCGTCTGGCCGATGCTCAGGGTCTGCGCATCAAGCTGCGCTCCGAACTCGGCCGTGGAACAACGGCGTTTGTCACCATTCCAGAGACGCTTGTGCGTCGCTCGGCCCCTCAGGACAGCGCCACCGCAACGGAAATTTCGGTCATTGATCCTGCAGAGTTGCAGAAGAAGACCGGCTAAAGCGCGTCATCCTTCTTGGCAACCTGACATTCAAAACCAGTATTCCAGAACACTTTGCCTTAGTTGGCGAGCTCGCTATGCGATTGCGTTAAACGCAGGAGGATCGCGCACTGCAAAGGCTGCAGTGCGGGGTATGCCCCTTCAAAATGGATGATCGTTCTAGGCGCTCGTCTTGCGAATTTGAGGAGCGGATATTGCCTGATCCGCTTCACGACGGTCTGAAACAGATCCACTGCCACGGAAATGCTTTTCACCGCGTGCAGGCGCAATCGACAGATAGTGGATGCGTTTTTGTTCGACGCGCGCCCGTGACAGGGAATCCAGGATCACGCCTGCGGTGAAAGACATCATCGCGCCCAGCAACAGGGTCATGGCCAGCATCCAGGTCGGCATGCGACTGACCAGACCGGTGTCGAAGTATTCTGCCAGCACCGGCACGCTCAGGATCGCGGCGAGACCAAACAGGCCTGCGGACACTGAACTGAAAAACATGAATGGCCGGGTTTCCTTCACCAACATGCCCATCATGCGCAGGATGCGGAATCCGTCACGAAATGTGGACAGTTTGCTTTCGGAGCCTTCGACGCGGCGGCCATAATCGAATTCGATCTCGGACACGGGCAGACGCAGGGTCGAGGCGTGGACCGACATTTCGGTTTCGATTTCAAATCCTGGTGACGAGGCGGGAAAGCTCTTGGCGAAGCGACGCGTAAAGGCGCGATACCCGGAGAAAATATCGGTGAAATCGCTGCCGAACAGGGCGCGATAGATCATGTTGAACAGGCGGTTGCCGAAAGCGTGGCCATTGCGACCTGCATCTTCGGTTACGTTTCGGCGCGTGCCCACCACCATGTCTGCCCGGTCTGCCAGCAGCGTATCGATCATGCGCGGCGCGGCGGTCGGATCATACGTCCCGTCGCCATCGGCCATCACATAAACATCGGCTTCAATATCCGCGAACATCTGGCGCACGACATTGCCTTTGCCCTGTCGGCGCGACGGTACGACGGTGGCGCCTGCAAAGGCGGCTTGGGCTGACGTGTCGTCGCTGGAATTGTTGTCATAGACGTAGATGCGGGCGGCTGGCAGGGCCTTGCGAAACCCGATGACCACGGACGCGATTGATTTGCCTTCATTGTAGCAAGGCAACAGGACGGCGATATTCAATCGGGCAACATCTTCTTCAGTCATGGGTTTTCAGCGCCTCCCTCTTTAGGGTTTCCTACACCCCCACTGGTTAAGTTTGCCTTTCGGGAGTGGAAGGCTTGGTTGCCTGCAGAGTGGGAAAGGGAGGTCGTGCAAACTCGGTTCGACGCCAAAATCGCTGTGTTGTTTGTGGTCGTGCCGGTCTGGCTGGTCGCATCTGCCGCCCTCCAGGGAACGCTTGGATCGATCGGGCCTGATGGCGACGACGTGATGCGGCTGGTCCAGATCAAGGATCTGCTGAACGGCCAGGACTGGTTCGATCTCCATCAATACCGGATGGGTCCAGACGGCGGCACGGCGATGCATTGGTCGCGACTGGTCGATCTTCCCATCCTCGCGCTTTTCAGCCTGTTTGACCTGTTCCTGCCCTCCGAAACGGCGCTTGTCTGGGCTTATTCGGCATGGCCACCTCTCAGTGTACTCATCGTGCTCGGCGGTCTCTATGTGGGCGCGCGCCAAGTCGGCGGCCGGGCAGGGTCCTTGGCCTGTCTCGTGCTCAGTATTTTTGTCTACTCCGCTCATTATCGTTTCCGACCGGGAGCAATTGATCATCACAATCTCCAATTGGCGCTTATGGCGGTGGCGATGGGGCTTGCGCTTGATCCACAGCGTCGGGCCAGCAGAGCGGTCGGCGCAGGTCTCGCTCTGGCAGCGTCCGTTGCCATTGGCGGCGAAGTCTATGTATTCGCAGCCGCGATATGCGCATTCATGGCCCTGGATTGGGCCGTGTCCGGCGCCGCAGCCATGCGCAGCGCAGCCGGGTTTGGGGCGGGTCTTGCCGCCGGATTGGAAATCGCCTTCTTCGCGACGGTCGCGCCGTCTCAATACACTGTCGTGGCGTGCGACGCGCTTTCTGCGGTCAGCTTGTTGGCTGGCATGGCGGGTGGATTTGGTCTGGCCGCCGCCGCATTGCTCATGTCAGGTCGCATATGGTGGCTGCGGCTGGGTACGCTGGCGCTGGTGGGGGCCGCCTGTGCGGGGGCACTGGTTCTGGTTGGCCCGGAATGCTTGTCCAACCCGCTGGATGAGTTGTCTCCGGATGTGAAAACCCTTTGGCTCGACCGTGTGGATGAGGCGCGCCCGATCTTCGCAGAACGATCAGACCTTGTCGCGAAGCTTGGATTTTGCCTTGGCATCACGGTTCTCGCGCTGGGGCTCTGCCTTTACGGCCTGTATCGCCGCCAGCGGATGCGCGCGAATTTCCTGTTTGTGGCGCTGCTCGTCTCGGCAGTGGCGATGACCCTCTACCAGACGCGCTTCTACGTATTCGGCCACCTTTTCGCGGTCATTCCGTTGGGCTTGTGGATCGCAGATGTCTACCGCACCGGTAAGGCGCGCAGCGCGTCCAGCGTTGCCTATATTGGCGCGTTGGCCCTGAGCGTACCCTTCCTGTGGGCATTGCCGGGCCTCCTGGTGTCGCCTGCAGTTGAGACAAACAAGACCGGCGACAAGGCCGATTGCCTGCAGGACGGTCTGTTTGCCACCTTGGAGACGCTTCCGAAGGGCCGGGTCCTCGCGCCGGCTGATTTTGGCCCGAAGATCCTGAATCGCACCGATCACAATGTCCTGCAGGGCAATTATCATCGCAATCAGGACGGCATCAGTCAGGCCATCGAGCTGTTGCTGTCCCATGCAGGGGAGACGCGCGCGAAGCTATCCCGCAGCAGGATCGACTATATCGTGACCTGCCCGGCGGATGCCGAGACGAAACTGATGACCACGCATGATCAGGACGGATTTGCGGCACGTCTCAAGCGCCAGGAGATCCCGGATTTCCTCGACAATATCCCGCTCGACACAGGTGCGAAAACGCCAGCGCGTCTCTATCGGGTGCTTGGGGACGGAGCCGTCGATCAGAAAGATGAAGATCTTTCCTAAAGCATCTTTGGCCTTTATTAACGATTGCCGTACGATGCGTTCCGTTGGCGATGTGGACGGTTGTCTGGGATCGGAAAAAATCCCTTTTAAAACAGCGCAAATATTCACCATGAACGCTGCGTACCACTTATGTGCCGAGCGACTCTTGCATTAAAGCGGCGTTAACGGCAGATGGTGTATGGGGCTGTGTAAAGAATTGCACATGCGTGCCGGGCAAAACCGCTCGGCCGCTCAAGAAAGAGCTCGGGTACGACATGATTGGTAGCCTCCTCGGCATGCTGTCTACGGACATGGCCATTGACCTCGGGACAGCGAACACGCTGGTCTATGTGAAGGGGCAGGGCGTCAAGCTCGATGAACCCTCTGTCGTTGCCTATATGACGCAAGGCGGTCGCAAGATTGTCTATGCGGTCGGCGAGCAAGCCAAGAACATGCTCGGCAAGACTCCGGTAAACATGGAAGCCATTCGCCCGATGCGAGATGGCGTGATTGCTGATTTCGAAGTCGCCGAAGAAATGATCAAGCACTTCATCCGGAAGGTTCACAACCGCCGGGCGTTTGTGTCTCCCCTCATCATCATCTGCGTGCCAAGCTCCGCCACCAGCGTTGAGCGCCGCGCTATCCACCAGTCGGCCCTCGCCGCAGGTGCCCGCGAAGTGCAGCTGATCGAAGAACCAATGGCCGCCGCAATCGGCGCGGGCCTGCCGATTGATGATCCGGCCGGGTCCATGGTCGTGGATATTGGCGGCGGTACGTCTGAAGTGGCGGTCCTGTCGCTGGGCGGCATTGTGTATTCGCGCTCAGTCCGCGTTGGCGGCGACAAGATGGATCAGGCCATCGTCAATTACCTGCGCCGCGAGCAGAAGATCCTGATCGGCGAAATGTCCGCTGAACGGATCAAGAAGGAAATCGGCACGGCCCAGCCGCCGGAGAATGGTACCGGCATGGCCCTGACCGTTCGGGGGCGCGGCACGCTGGATGGCGTTCCGAAGGAGACCGAGATCACCGAAGCGATGATCGCCGAAGCGCTGCGTGAGCCCGTGACGGACATCATTGATGCTGTTAAGATTGCACTCGAAGCCATGCCGCCGGAACTGGCTGCGGATATTGTTGATCGCGGTATCGTTCTGACAGGTGGCGGCGCCCTGTTGCGCAATCTCGACACGGTCATCCGTGAGCAGGCTCAATTGCCAGTCATGATCGCCGACGACCCGCTGAAATGTGTTGTGAATGGCTGCGGGCACGTGCTCGAGAATTTCACGAAGATGCGTACGGTGCTGTCACCCGAAGTCTGATTGAGATGAGCTGACAGGGGTAATTTCGCAAGGGAACTGGCCAATGGCGCGCCTCGGCCGATCAGGATCGAAGAGTCAGAAACGCTCTCCCAAGCGTCTAATCCTCGGTGTGTTCATTTTCGGCGCGATTGCGCTCGTCCTGGCCCAGTCCGCTCCGCAAATTCGCACGCTTTTCAATCCCGTTCGCACGACCGTTGGTGACCAGCTAGGCGGCAATGAGGGTTTCAATGCCTGGGCATGGGTGACCGGCCAGGCCAAGCGCGAGCGACGAATCAAGGAACTCGAAGCCGAAGTGCGAAATCTCTCGCGCTACAAGGCCGCCGCCATTTCAATGGCCGAGCGCCTCGAAGCCTATGAGGAAATCCTCAACCTGATGGGCGAGCCACCGGCACGGGGCGTGACTGCGCGGGTGACCGCAGAGAATGACGGACCGTTCGCGCAGACCATTCTGGCCAATGCGGGCCGTGCGCAGGGCGTCGAGCCCGGCGCGGTAGCCCTGAACGAGGGGGGGCTGGTCGGCCGCGTCATTCAACTCGGCGAGTACTCTTCTCGCATCCTCCTGATCACCGACTTCAACAGCCGTGTCCCTGTCATGGGCGAAGTCAGTGGCGTGCGGGCCATTCTCTATGGTGGCCGCGATGGCCTCGGCAGCCTGACGGATTTGCCGGAGCGCGATGATTTTGTCGAAGGCGAACGTATCCTGACCTCCGCCGAGGGTGGCGCTTTCCCGCGGGGGCTGATCGTGGGTGAGGTTCGCAAGGTTGGTGATGACTGGCGGGTTAAATTCTCGATGGCAGAGCGTGATGGCGGCTATGTCCAGATGATCCCGGCCCCAGAGATACGCAAGCCAATGGAGCTTGAGGTGGAAGAACCCACCATTGCTGCAAGCCCGGCACAGGGGGCGCGCCAATAGGATGTCGCGCTCTGCTCCCCGCAACAAGAAAAGCCTGTGGTCGCAGACCGGCCCGACGCCCCGTCTCCTGTTCGGGGCGTTTGCCATTGCGGCCATCGGATTGCTGGGCCTGACACCGCGCGAAATCTTCGGCTTCTCGATTGCCTGGCCCTATGCTGCATTGTGGGGTGCCGTCGGCTGGGGCAGGGTGGGCCTGTCGCTGCGTCCGATGATCCTGCTGATCATTTTTGGCCTCGTGCAGGATGTAACATTCCACGCGCCGCTCGGATGTTTTGTCATCGTCAACCTGCTCGCCTACGGTGCCAGCACCGCAATTGCTGATATGTTCGATGTCATGAACGAACCTCTTGTCGCGATCATGTCACCCGTCCTGCTGTTCTCCGGGGCCTTTCTCATCCTGTGGCTCATGGCGTCGACGCTGGAAGACCATCCCGTCCGCGTGGTGCCGCTGTTTGCGTCCTTGCTTACAACCGGGCTCGCCTATGCCGTGCTCCAGAAAATGTTCGACCTTGGCCGCAGGCCGGGTGAACTTGCGGGGCAGGCCGGATGAGCAAGAAGACTGCCGATCTCGATTTTGCGTTTACACGCCGTACCGCAATTGCCGGGGCTGCAGGCGGCCTCGTATGGGCCGGCCTGATTGCGCGTCTGTTCCAGCTGCAGATCCTCGATCAGGAACGCTATCAGGCACAGGCCGAGGCCAACCATATCAAGCTGCAACTCGCCCCGCCGCAGCGCGGGCGTATCCTTGATCGGTTTGGACGGCCGCTGGCCTCGCACCGCCGAGCGGGCCGCATCTCGATCACACCGGAACAGACTGACAATCCAGAGCATACGCTCGCGCAGATCGCCGCGCTGATTGAGCTGCCGGATGAGCGGCTCGAACGCATAGCCAACGAGATCCGCCTCAGTCGTCGCCGCAATGCCGGTTTCGTACCCGTCACGGTCGCGCACGAGCTGACCTATGAAGACTTTGCGCGCATGAACGTGCATGCGGCGGAGATGCCCGGTGTAAATGTCGAAATGGCGCTAACGCGGTCCTATCCGCGCGGACGCGATTTCGCGCATGTGCTGGGCTATGTCGCACGCGCCAGCCAGGATGATCTCGTTCGGCTGACTGACGACATGACGGACAAGGAAGCCGAGACACTGAAGACCATGTTCCGGCATCCGGACATGCGGACAGGTCGTCAGGGCATGGAGCGCTTTGCTGAAGAATGGCTGCGCGGCAAGCCTGGCTACCGCAAGCTGGTGACCAATGCACATGGTCGCGTGATTGAGGAAATTCCGGACGAGCGGCTTGCGCCAACGCCCGGCAAGGACCTGTTCGTTACCATCGACTCAGACCTGCAACGTGTCGCGATTGAACGCTTCGAGGGCGAAAGCGGTGCGGCCGTTGTCATGGATGTCGAGAGTGGTGACGTGCTGGCCATGGTCTCCACGCCTGCCTTTGATCCGAATGATTTCGTAAATGGCATCTCGACCGCCAATTATTCCGAACTGCGCGACGATACACGCTCACCGCTCTATCCGCGTGCGCATGGCGGTGTCTACCCGCCGGGATCGACGTTCAAAATGGTCGTCGCGACGGCCGCGCTGGAAGCTGGCGCGATCAAGCCGACCGACCGGGTCCATTGCAATGGCTATTACCATTTCGGCAACCGGACCTGGCATTGCTGGAAAAAGGGCGGGCACGGCTCAGTGAATTTGCACACGGGCATCAAGGGCTCGTGCGATGTCTATTTCTACGAGATCGCCCGACGTACAGGCGTCGACAAGATTGCCGAAACCGCGCGCAAGTTCGGCTTTGGTCAGGACTGGGTGCTGGGTATGACGGGCGGCCGGGGTGGCCTTGTTCCGGATCGCGAGTGGAAGCAACGCGTCCGCAAGGAAAACTGGTATGAAGGCGAGACACTGAATTTTGGCATCGGTCAGGGCCAGCTGGGCACCACGCCATTGCAACTTGCGCTGATGACGGCGCGGATCGCGACCGAGGGCAAACCGTTCAAGCCGCGAATGATTGGCATTGGCCCGCAGTCGCAGGATGATCATACGCTGGATGCGCCGCTCGACCCGGAAGTCATGAAGCTGATGAAGGCAGGCATGTATGGCGTGACCTCCGAAGGTGGCGGCACGGCCTATCGATCCGGTGATCTTGGCCTTGGCGGCCCGCGCCTGGCTGGCAAGACCGGTACTGCGCAGGTGCGCCGTATTACCCGCGAAGAGCGCCTCAGTGGCGTGCGCTCGGGCAGCGAGATTGCCCGCGAGCTGCGTGACCACGCCTTGTTTGTGGCCTATGCCCCGGCGGACAATCCCAAATACGCGATTTCGGTTGTCGTCGAGCATGGGGAAGGAGGCTCGCGTACGGCTGCGCCCGTTGCGCGCGACATTCTACATTTCGCGCTCAAGACAGATAGCCGCCGTAAACCGTCCTATTCGCAAAGCGCGTCGCTGCCGACCTCCATGACCGATGCGGGAGAGCCAACATGAACCGCGAAGGGTTTACCGGCTTCTCGCGCGGCGAAGCGCGGACGCGCACGGCAACCTCTCTCAATTTCGACAATCAGGGGCCGCTGAACAAGCTGATGCGACTGCCCTGGGGCTTTATCCTGCTAATTGCGGCGATGGCGCTGACAGGCATCGCGATGCTGTATTCTTCAGCGCACACCAATCCTGCCGAAGCGCATCTCTGGAAGTTGCAACTGGTGCGTTTCGTTGTCTGCTTCTTCATGATGATCGGGCTGGCCATGTTGCCGCTGTCCTGGTGGATGCGGTTGGCCTTTCCTGCCTATGTCGGCACGATTGTTCTGCTCATCCTTGTGGAAGTCATGGGCGTTACGGGCGGCGGCGCGCAACGCTGGTTGCAGATCGGGCCGGTTGCCGTACAGCCTTCGGAATTTGCCAAACTTGCTGTCACAATGGCGCTCGCGCGGTATTACCAGATGGTGCTGCAGCCCCAGACCGGTCGCGTCATGGTGCATCTGGGCGCGTTGGCGATCATCCTCCTGCCAGCGGCGCTGATTTTCAAACAGCCGGATTTCGGCACGACGTTGGCTCTGGTCGCGTCAGGTGGCGTGGTTATCTTCCTGGCGGGCCTGTCAGTTCGCGTGATTGGGACTGCCATCATCGGCGGTGTCGCCTCGGTCTGGCCGGTCTATCAGTTCGTGCTGGCACCCTATCAACGCGAGCGCGTCGACACGTTCCTCGCACAATTGTTTGGCGGCGCGACCAATGCACTGGGCGAAAGCTACCAAATCGAACAAGGCAAGATCGCCATCGGCGCTGGCGGCCTGAACGGACGTGGCTTCCTGCAGGGCATCCAGTCTCAACAAGACTATGTGCCTGAACAACATACCGACTTCATTCTCACTGTGATCGCAGAAGAGTTTGGCTTCCTTGGTTCGACCGCGCTGCTTGTCGGCTTTGCGGTGCTGCTGGGGTGGTCGCTCTATAGTGCGGCGCGCTCGGTCAGTTGGTTCGGCCGTCTCGCATCTGCGGGAGCCGTCGCAACCGTCGGCTTTTACATCGTGTTCAATGTGGGCATGGTGTTGGGCTTGTTGCCGGTGGTTGGAATGCCCTTGCCATTGATCTCGTATGGCGGCACAGCCATGCTGACGACCATGGCGTGCTTCGGGCTCATCATCGCGGCGCACATGCACCGTGATGAGAAACTGACAGCCCGAGGTCTATTTTAGCACTAAAACATAACAGTCGTTGATTTTTGTTTCGCCGAAGATAGGTTCGCGCAAAACTTGTACCCGGGGAGAGGGCGTATGGCAGGAGAAATTGGCCGCAAGACGGACCATTGGGGTTCGCGCTTCGGTTTCATCATGGCGGCGGTCGGCTCGTCCGTTGGCCTCGGAAATTTCTGGCGTTTTCCATTCACCGCGGGGGAGAATGGCGGCGGCGCCTTCATCATCATCTATCTGTTTTGCGTCCTGTTCCTCGGCCTGACCGTGCTGATGGCGGAATATGCGCTCGGACGGAAGTCGGGCATGTCGGCCATTGAGGGCATTCACTCTCTGGCGAGAGCCGAGAACAAGAGTGAGAACTGGCAGGTCGTTGGCTGGATCGGATCGCTCGGCGCCTTCTTTATCCTGACCTTCTACATCGTTATTTCAGCCTGGGTGCTTGCCTTCATCCCGCAGGCATTTGGGGGCACCTTCAATGGCTTTGCCGCCGAGGCCGCCCGCCTGACGGCGGAGACTGGCACTACTGTTTCAATTGCGGATGTGTCGGCTAGCAATTTCGGTGAAACGATCAGCAACAAGTACGTGATTGGTGGCCTGCTTGCTTCCTTCCTGCTGACAAATGTTTTTGTGGTGGCGCGCGGCGTGAAAGGCGGCATCGAGAAAGCTGCAACCGTGCTGATGCCTGCCTTCTTCATCCTGCTGATCGGGATCGTCGGTTTTGCGTTGGTTGAAGGCGATGCGGGCGCAGCCGCCGATTTCCTGCTGACCCCTGACTTCAGTGAAGTGACCATGGGTACGTTCCTTGAAGCGGTCGGCCAGGCCTTCTTCTCGCTGTCTGTCGGCTCCTGTCTGATGATTACTTATGGCGCCTATCTCAGCCGCGATACAAACATTCCGCGTGCTTCGGCGATCGTGGCCAGCGCGGATACGATGGTGGCGCTGATTGCGGGCTTCGCGATCTTCCCGATTGTCTTCGCATTTGGCGCAGACCCTGCGGGCGGTCCCGGCCTGTTCTTTGTCTCCATGCCGATTGCATTCAGTCAGATGGGCGCACTGGGCGTCTGGGTTGGTGGCGCTTTCTTCCTGCTCGCTCTGTTTGCGGCGTTCACGTCATCCATCTCCTTGATGGAAGTTGGCGTGGCATGGTTGGAAGAACGTGAAGGGGTCACGCGCCCGGGCGCGGCCATGGGCATCGGTTTCATGCTGTTCATGATCGGCATGGGCTATGTCTATTCCACCGACTTCATCGACTTTGCAGACATTATCACCGGCAACATCATGCTGCCGCTCTGCGCGCTGCTGCTGGCCGTGTTTGCGGGCTGGATTGTCAGTCGCGAGATGCTGACGACCGAGCTGGGCGAAGGCACGATCATGAACCTCTGGCGCTTCATGTGTCGCTGGATCGTGCCGCCGGCGCTGGCCTTCATTCTGGTGCTGGGCACGCTGACCAAGCTTGGCGTGATCTAGACGACGCGCCAAGCATGCGAAGACATCGGATTGAGGGGGCGGTTATCCGCCCCCTTTTTCATGCAACCATTTCAGTTCTTGCCGGACCAATCCGGTGGCGGCGCGGGCATGGCATTCTGCCCCTGTCTCCAGCCGTGATGCTCAGCGCGGTTGGTGGGAGTTGCGGTCGCCCATGGCCGCCGCTCCAGCGGCGGAAGATATGAGGGTCGCGCCCTGATACTTCCCCAATACCCAAGACTGCGTGGCCTGAAATATCTTCCGCCCGCTACATTTATCGAAAAGCCCGGAAGGCGATGCCTGTCCGGCCATTGGCGCTAGGACTTCAGTTGGCCTGCATACATGTCGGCTAAGTCATCCGTGGCCTGAATGAGCTTGTCGACAATACCTGGCTCCATCGAGGAATGACCGGCATCGGGTATGATATGGAGATCAGCTTTCGGCCATGCCTTGGACAGCGCCCATGCGGTCGACAGTGGCGTAACCACATCGTATCGCCCATGTACGATCGTGCCTGGAATGTCCTTCAGCTTGGTCTCGGCCTCGTCCAGCAACCAGCTATCATTCGCGAAGAAACCACGATTGACGAAATAGTGGCATTCGATGCGCGCGAACGCGTCGACGAAATCATCTTCATTGAAGCGGGCAGGGGTCGTGGTCGGACCCTTGATGGACAGGGTCTCGCCCTCCCAGCGCGACCATGCGCGCGCGGCTTCCACGCGAACCTGCCGGTCCTCCCCTGTCAGGCGGCGATGGAAGGCCATCAGCAGGTCGTCGCGCTCGTCTTCCGGGATCGGCTTGATGTACCGGTCATAAGCATCCGGGAACAGACGGCTGGCGCCGGATTGGTAGAACCACTGGATCTCCGCCTTCGAGACCAGGAAGATGCCGCGCAGGACAAGGCCCAGCGTGCGGTCGGGATGTGTGACGCCATAGGCCAGCGAAAGGGTCGACCCCCACGAGCCGCCAAAGACGACCCATTTGTCGATCCCGAGCATGTCGCGAATCGACTCCATGTCGTCGATCAGGTCCCAGGTCGTGTTTTCGCGCAATTCCGAGTGCGGGGTGGAGCGGCCACAGCCGCGCTGGTCGAACAGAATGATGCGATATTTGCCCGGATCGAAGAAACGCCTCATTTCTGGGCTAGAGCCGCCTCCGGGGCCTCCATGGACGGCAATGACGGGAATCCCGCTCGGATTCCCCGATTCTTCCCAGTAAATCTCGTGGATTTCACTGACTCGCAGCCGTCCAGAGCGTCTGGATTCCAGTCTCGGGAACAAAATGCGGCGGTTTGGGCGTCTGTTCATGCAGTCTTCACCTATTTTCAGTCAAATTCACAGCCATTACTGGACTTGGTCCAATTGCGTCCGTAAACATTATTACAGGTGTGGTCCCAATCAGGTGTGTAGGTGGCTGTCAAATGCGTAGTATAGTTCTGGGTGCATCCCTATGCCTTTTGGCGGGGTGCGCAACCGTCTCGATGGTACCCGGTGAGGCGTCGGTGGAAACCAGCCTTACGCAGTCCCAATCTGCCTTGCGCAAAGTATCAGCCGACTATTGTGCGGACGCTGTGAAGAATGGCTGGATCGAAGCGACAGGCGGCCTTGCCGCATTTGCGTCCACGCTGATCAACGGAAAATCCGATAGTGACGATAGCCGGGACTATGCGTCCCGCATCGGAGCAAAGTCTGATGCCCCCTCACTTGTGCTTGCCCGCATCGTGACGGACGCACAGGCCGCCCGCACCGGTCTGGCAGATGTCAGCCGCGAAGCCCGCGATGTGCTGCAGTCCGGCAAGGAAGATACCGCCAGCCGCGCTGACGTGATGAGCTATGAGCGGGCACTGGTTCGCGCGCAGATGGCCTATCGCAATTTCCAGGGTGCCATGGGTGAAGTGACTTCACGCCCTGACATGGACATGGATGTGGCGCCGGTTGACCGTGAGCTCAAATCCTTCGCCGATACGATTGATGATGCGCGTGAGACGGCTGATGGTCTGGCCGACAAGTACGCCTCGCTGAGCCGGTCGACGAGCTAGGCTTTCCGCGCGCCCAACGCGCAGCACGCCCATCCCACCAGATATGATATGCCGCCGATCGGGGTGATCGCACCGAACCAGCGCGGCGCGCCGAGCGCCATCGCATAGAGCGAGCCGGCGAACACAATCGTCCCGAATACGAACGCCCAGCCGGCTTTGCGCACAAGGCCCGTCTTCGCATGGAGCGAGATGGCGAGCGCCGCGGCCGCGTGGGGCAGGGCATAGAGCGTGGCGGTGTGCCACCAGTCGAGCCCTTCAGGGGTCAGCTGGCCGTCCAGCGCATGGGCGCCAAATGCGCCCAAGGCGACGGCAAGAAAGCCCGTGAGGGCCGCGAAGATGCCCAACCGGTTCATGCCATGCCACTCGGCTGGCGCGGGATGGCATAGGTGACGACGGCATGGCTGGAGGGCTTTTCAGCGCCCTCGATCCGCACATCGACATCCATGACCGCCAGTGCCTGTCCGATCTTCATGATGCGCGCATCGGCGACCACGACGTCTCCGATACAGGGACGCAGGAAATTGATGCTGAGATTGCTGGTCACCGTCATCGGCTCATGTCCTGTCTTCGTCATCACCGCCATGTAGGCTGCGGAGTCGACCAGAGCCATTTGAGTGGGTCCGGAAATATAGCCACCAGGGCGAAGGTGTGAGGAGTCGGCAACAAGTCGCATCACAGCGCGACCGTCTTCCATCGAAACCACTTCGCTGCGATTGTCCTGGGTCTCGAATGCCCCTTTGAGAAATGTGTTGGCTTCTTCCGCCGTCATCTTGGTCATCTAAATGGAGCCTCCCTTGGCGTCACGTCTTGAACCGCGTGTCTCTGTCGTTCACCCTACTTGCGGGACGTTGCCCGCCAAGAGGTAACGCGAAGGAAGGAAATGACATGCTGACCGCCGGAGACGAATACCCGATTCACCAGACGCCAGAGCCCATCGCCTTTTCCGGCTCAGACCGGAATTTCTATGACCGGTTCTTTTTCAATGGCTATTCCGCCGATGGCGAGACCTTCTTCGCGGCGGCGATGGGCATTTATCCGCATCTGAACATTATCGACGCGGCGGTCTCGATCCTGCGCGGTGGCAAGCAGCATTCGGTTTTCTTCTCCCGTCCCCTCAATATGGAGCGGATGAACACATATGTCGGGGGCTTCTCGGTCGAAGTGGTTGAGCCACTGAAGCGTATCCGATTGAAAGTTGAAGAGACCGAAGGCATCGCGCTGGATGTGGAGTTCGAGGGCAGGGCCTTTCCGATCGAAGAACCTCGCTTCACACGTCGGCAGGGGCCGCGCATGCTGATGGACGTCACCCGAATGACGCAGAATGGACGATGGTCCGGCAAGTTGCGCCTTGATGGACAGGAAATCACTGTGTCGCCAGACAGCTGGACGGGCACGCGTGACCGCAGCTGGGGTGTGCGCCCGATCGGCGCGCAGGATACCCAGCCGCTGATCCCGCCATTGCCGCCGCAATTCTACTGGATCTGGACGCCGACGAATTTCCCCAACCTCTCAATGTTCTATCATGTGAACCATGATGAGGCGGGTGAGGCATGGAACACCCGCGCCGTGCTGGCGATGGATGGCGCCGGACAGGGCGAATTGCTCCATCTCGACAAGCCGCACATGGACATCAATTACACGCCGGGCACACGGCGGATGAAGTCGGCCAAGCTGCATCTCGAGGACGGACAGGGAAATCCGCATACGGTGAGTTTCGAGCCGTTCGGAACCTTCCTGATGAAGGGCATCGGCTATGGCCATCCTGAGCGCAAGCATGGCTCCTATCATGGTGACCAGTTGTCGGTTCTCCGCGAGGATTACGAGCCTGAGAAGATGTCTTGGCAACAGCCTGAAAATCTCCACATCCAGGCCATCGCCCGCGCACGGCATGAAGGGCCGAGCGGCTTGTCATCCGAAGGCATCGGCGCCTTCGAACAATTGTTCATGGGGCCTCACGCCCCCAGCGGTTTCAGGGATATTCTCGACGGGGCGGCCTAGCCCCAGAGCGCTGATGTTGGAGGGCTGACCATGCCGTCCGAATAGGTCAGGCCATGCGCGATGTCTTCGGCGAGCCAGAGCGGGCCGTCCAGGTCTGCCGCGTCAGCGAGGCCGGCCAGTAGAACGGCGGGCGCCATCGACAATGATCCGCCCACCATGCATCCGAGCAGGACACCAAGTCCGCTTTCGCGTGCGGCGCGGACCGTGCGAATAGCTTCTGTAAGCCCGCCGGTCTTGTCGAGCTTCACGTTGACCGCATCGTAGCGGCGGGCGAGTTCCTGGATCTCGGCGCTCGTATGGGCGCTTTCGTCTGCGCATACGGATACTGCGCCGGGCCTCCTTAGCAAGGCCTCGTCTTTGCCAGCCGGAAAGGGTTGTTCGATCAGGACCACGCCCAGGTCTGCGGCACGCTTTACGATGGCAGGGAATTGTTCTGGCAGCAGACCTTCATTGCCATCCACGATCAAGCGGGCATCGGGACGGGCCGCATGAACTGCTTCGATCCGTTCAAGGTCTTCCGGTCCGCCCAGTTTCAGCTTCAGCAAACGGCTGGGCGTTGAGCGCGCGGCCTCGGCCATTGCGTCCGCCGTGTCGAGGCTGACCGTAACCGCAGTCTCGATCGGCTTGGGTTCGGGAAGGCCCGCCAGTTTCCACACAGGTGTGCCGGTCAGTTTGGCTTCCAGATCCCACAAGGCGCAGTCGACGGCGCACCGGGCAGCGCCAGCGGGCATGGCGGTCTGCAAGGCCTCCCGGCTGAGACTGCCTTCGATCTGAGCCCGACGGGCTTCGATCGCTGCATGTACCCCGGTCTGGGTTTCGCCATAGCGCGGGTAGGGCACGCATTCACCCTGTCCGACCGCCTCGCCCTCGCGGATGGTGACCCGAATTGTATCCGCGCTGGTCTTGGCGCCGCGTGAAATGGTAAACGCCGTCTTCAGGGGTGAAGAAACATCAGTAATTTCAAGTGTTCGCTGGCCCATGTATGGTCCCAATAGGTGAAATTTGAACAATCATGCTTTTCAGGTCTTAAGCATGTTTGGATAGGGTGGTCAGGTAGAAAAGCAATTGAATGGCGAACCCTAGCATCCCCGAATTCGCGCTGGAAACCAGCGGCGAACAGACCGTCCTCCGTGTCTCGGGGGACTGGACCGTGCGCACGGTTCAAGCCGTGGACGACGGTTTGCGCGATTTGGAGGCCCATGAGGGCGCGCTCGTGTTGGACGCTGCGGCGCTCGGCAAGCTCGACACCGCCGGCGCCTTTGTCATTGACCGCACGCTGCGACAATTGTCAGAAGCGCCTGCCCGAATCGAGGGCAACCATTCCAACGCCGAAAACCTGATCGGCCAGGTGCATGCCGTGACCGATGTGGAAGAGCCCAAGCGGCCGCCACACGGCGGACTGGTCGATATGCTTGAGCGGACCGGCCGCGGTTTCATGAACATGCTGGGCGAAGCCAAGGACACGCTGGCCTTTCTCGGTGAGACGCTGGTGACGACATTTCGACTTGTCCTGACGCCCTGGAAGTTGCGCTGGACCTCTATTGTCTCTGTGCTTGAAGAGGCTGGTCTCGATGCGATGCCAATCATCGCGTTTCTCTCTTTCTTTGTCGGTATGGTGGTGGCCTTCATTGGCGCGACAACCCTGCGCGACCTGGGCTCTGAAATCTTTGTGGTCGAGCTGATCGGTTTTGCCATGCTGCGCGAGCTTGGGGTCATCATGACCGGCATCGTTCTGGCGGGGCGGACCAATTCCTCGTTCACGGCGCAAATCGGCACGATGAAGATGCGCCAGGAAATCGACGCCATGCAGACACTCGGCCTGAAGCCGATGGACGTGCTGGTAGCGCCGCGTATCATTGCAATGGTTGTGGCCACGCCGGTACTCGCCTTTGTAGGCACGCTTGCAGGCACTGCAGGCGGCGTCATCGTTGGCTGGCTGGCACTGGACATCAATCCGGCACTCTTCCTTGACCGTCTTCAGTCGAACGTGCCATTGGACCAGTTCTGGGTTGGCATGTCCAAGGCTCCGGTGTTTGGGTTCGTGGTGGCGCTTATTGCCTGCCGTCAGGGCCTGAATGTGGGTGGCAGCGTCCAGTCGCTTGGCAGCAAGACAACCACATCGGTTGTGCAGGCCATCTTCTCGATAATCGTGATCGATGCCCTGTTCGCCATCTTCTACATGGAGATGGGCATTTGACCGACGATATCATCATCCGCGTGCGTGACCTGAAGACCGCCTATGGGTCTCATGTCGTACATGAGCATCTTGATCTTGATATTCGTCGCGGCGAGATCATCGGCGTCATCGGCCCATCGGGTTGTGGCAAGTCTGTGCTTTTGCGCGCGATCACTGGCCTGAAGGAACCTTCGGCGGGCAGTATTGAAGTGTTCGGCAAGCGATTGGAGACACTCGACCCGGACGAGCGCGCCGCCGTGGAGCGCAGCTGGGGCGTCATGTTCCAGGACGGCGCACTGTTCTCGAACCTCACCGTGCGCGAGAATGTCATGGTGCCCATGAAGGAGCACACCGACCTCTCGCCGCAGCTATGCCGCGAACTGGCGGACATGAAAATTCTGATGGCGGGCCTGCATGGGGATGCCGGCCCAAAGTTCCCGTCCGATCTGTCAGGTGGCATGCGCAAGCGCGCGGCCCTTGCGCGGGCCTTGGCACTCGACCCGGAACTCCTGTTTCTGGATGAACCTACCGCCGGGCTCGACCCGATCACAGCAGCCAATTTCGATGCGCTGATCCGACAGCTGCAACGCGCATTGGGCCTGACGGTCTTCCTTGTGACGCATGATGTGGATACGCTGCAGGCAACTTGTGACCGGATTGCCGTGTTGGGCGAGAAACGCGTGCTGGCAGTCGGCACAATTGATGAATTACGGGCCTTCGATCATCCGTGGGTCCAGGAATATTTCGGAGGTCCGCGTGGGCGGGCCGCGACGGGACACTAGAAGAGGACCCGGAGACGATGGAAACGCGAGCGAATTACGCCCTGATCGGAGCATTCGTCCTGATCGCCACGATGGCCGTGGCGGTATTCACGTTGTGGCTGGGCCAGTCCCAGTTCCGGCAGGACTTTGAAGCCTATGATATTGTCTTCGAGGGACCGGTCTCGCTGGAGCAGGGGGCTTCGGTGCGCTATATCGGCATCAAGGTGGGTGAGGTCTCCTGGGTGCGGATCGACCGGGGGGATCAGTCCAAAGTGCGGGCCCGGATACGTGTGGACGCGGAAACCCCTGTGAAAGTGGATTCTACGGCCTCTATCCAGCTGGCCGGCATTACGGGCATCACATTTGTTCAGATCACGGCAGGCTCACCCAAGGCAGCACCTCTGCGCGCGCGGCCGGGTCAGCCCGTGCCCGTCATCAAGGCCGAGCGGACACAACTCGACGAAATTTTTGCCGGTGGCGCCGAAGTGCTCGGCAAGGCCAACCGGACCATTGAGCGGGTGAACCTGATCCTCACGGATGAGAACATTGAGTCCCTGTCAGCCACGATCCGCAACATCGAAACACTCAGCGGGCAACTCGCCGCCTCCGATGGCACGATGGCGCAAGCGACCCAAACGCTGAAAGATGTGTCGGCGGCGAGCGCGCGCTTTGAAGCGGCCTCTGCGTCGCTGGAATCTTTCGGGACGAATGCAGACAGCCAGATGACCGAGTTCGGCTCGCAGGCCAATGCGTTGGTCGCCGAAATTCGCGAAGTGGCTGCCAGTGCGAACAAGACGGTGGAGCAGAGCAATCTCGCGGTACTTGCGGCGACAGACGCCATCGAAGGCCCGGCCACAGGCGCGCTGGTCGACGCGCGTCTTGCCAGCCGGGATTTGCGCCTGTTGATCAACCGCCTCGACCGGGTCGCGCGTGAATTGGAACAAAACCCCCAGGGCTTCGTGGTCGGTGACCCGGCCCCATATGAGGAGAGCCGCTAGATGATCCGTGTTCTTATGACTGGCCTTGCGGCCTGTAGCCTCGCAGCATGTGTGTCTGTCTTGCCAGAGCCAAAGGTGCCACAGGGCCTCTATCGCTTTGCGCCGATGGAAACAACCTACGATTTGGATGCGTCTGTTCTCATTCGTGAGCCGGATGCGTCACGCCTCGTAGCCGGTCGGGCGATTGCGGCGGAAGACTCCAGTGGTGCGCTACGTTTGGTGCCGAATGTGGAATGGACGGATTCGTCGACACGCCTGATGCAGATGGCGATGCTGGACGCGTTGCAGGGGCAGGGCGCAGGCAAGGCGATTGCGCCCGAGACGGGAGCTTCAGCGCCCTATGAGCTTTCCTGGCAGGTAACGGATTTCACCTTGTCCGGTACGACCGGGCGGTGCCGCGTGCGCGCGACGCTCATGGACGGTGGATCGCGAGATGTGCTGGACCAGATCGTGGTGTCAAATTCTGCCAGTGCCAATGGCGGGTCAAATGCAGACCGCGCCAAGGCGCTGGGCGAAGCAGGCCGGGCCTGCGTGAACGATGTGGCGGCCTTCGTCAGCCAGTACATCAACGCTCACGCAGACAAGCCTGAGGCTTGATCTAGCCGCTTTTCATCTGGTCGAACGCAATGTCCTTGTCCACGCGGACATCCTGGGGCAGGCCCAGAACGCGTTCGGCGATGATGTTTTTCAGGATCTCATCCGTGCCGCCTGCAATGCGCAGGCCGGGGGCCCACATGAAGCTTTGCTGGAAGATGGCATCGGCTGGCATGCGATCTGAATCCGTCAGGATGCCGTAATGGTCCTGCATCTCGATGGCCGAGTTACAAATGTCCTGAAGGTGGTTGGCGGTGATGATCTTGCCGATCGAGTTTTCCGGTCCCGGTGTCTGGCCGCGTGACAGGGCCGTCTGCGTGCGGAACTTGGTCAGCTTGTAGCCTTGCGCGGCAACATACCAGTCGGCCAGTTTCTCGCGGAAAGCCTGATCAGACATGGTGCCGGCTTCCTTGGCATAGGCCATGATCTCCGCCCAGTCCGGGCCAGGGGAACCGCCCACGGCAAGGCGCTCGTTCATCAGTGTGACGATGGCCACTTTCCAGCCCTGACCGACTTCGCCGAGACGGTCGGAATCCTTGATGCGGACATCCGTGAAGTAGACTTCGTTAAACTCGCGACCACCAGATGCCTGGTGGATCGGGCGCACTTCGACGCCAGCCTGTTTCATGTCCACGATGAACATGGTCAGGCCCTTGTGCTTCGGCACGCTCGGGTCGGTCCGGGTCAGCAGGATGCCGTAATCGGAATAGTGTGCGCCGGAGGTCCAGACCTTCTGGCCGTTGATGACCCATTCGTCGCCATCCTTGACGGCGCGGGTCTTCAGGCCCGCAACGTCAGACCCGGCGGAAGGCTCGGAAAAGAGCTGGCACCAGATTTCCTCGCCCTTCATTGCCTTGCCGACATAGCGCTTCTTGTGCTCGTCGGAGCCGAACGCGATGACGGTCGGGATGCACATCCCGAGGCCGATGGTGAAGGGGCCGGTCGGAGCGTCGAACTTGCCTTCTTCCTGGTTCCAGATGACCTGCTGCATCGGCGTGCCGCCGCGCCCGCCGATCTCTTTCGGCCAGGTGATCTGGGCATAACCGCCTTCGGATTTTGTCTTCTGCCATTGCTTGGCAAGTTTCATGAATTCGCTGCCATCCACGCGCTGGCGCAGCGGCTTGTCGCCCTTGGGCTCGAGGTGCTTGCCGAGGAAAGCGCGAGCTTCGGCGCGGAATTCGGCTTCTTCTTTGGTGTCATTGAAGTCCATGAGTCATTCCTCCTTAGGCGGCATTCTTGTTTTCAAGGGTGCGGACGAGTTTTTCTTTCCACACTTTGGGCGCTCCGGCCTGAACGGCCAGCAGCTTGGCGCGGCGATAGAAGAGGTGGCAGTCCACCTCCCATGTAAAGCCCATGCCGCCATGGGTCTGGATGTTTTCCTTGGACGCGAACCAGAAGGCTTCGCATGCTGCAATGCGCGCCGCGGCGGCGGCTTCCGGCAGTTCGGCGGCACCCGTCGAGACGGCCCATGCGCCGTAGAAGCAGTTCGAGCGAGCAACCTCGTTCTTCACATACATTTCAGCGAGCTTGTGTTTGATCGCCTGATTGCCACCAATGGGGCGTCCAAAGGCGTAGCGTTCCTTGGCATAGTCGGTTGCCATTTCGAGGGCGCGGGAGGCGCCGCCCAGCTGTTCGAAGGCGAGCAGGACAGCCGCATGATCCAGGACCTGGTCATTCAGCATTTCGCCGTCGCCCGCGTTTCCAAGACGCGTGGCCGGTGCCTTGTCGAAGACGATCTCGGCATGGCTGCGGGTTGGGTCCAGTGTCTGGAGCGTCTTGCGGGTCACGCCTTCGCCGGTCAGGTCGACCAGGACCAAGCTCGCGCCGGAGCCTTCCTTGGCCAGCACAATGGCGTGCGTTGCGATATCGCCATCGGTGACCGGGACCTTGGTGCCCGAAAGCGTGGAGCCGTCGAAGGTCGTTTTCAGCGTATCCGCTGCTGGATTTCCAGGGCCTTCGCTGGCGGCGTAGCAGCCCACTACATCACCGCTGACGATACGCGGGAGGATTTCGGCCTGTTGCTCATTCGAGCCAGCCAGCTTCAGCGCTTCGGTGAAGAAGTAGACGGTAGAGGCCCACGGAACCGGAGCGAGGACGCGGCCCATTTCTTCTGCCAGCACGCACACTTCGAGCAGGCCCAAGCCGAGGCCGCCATGCTCTTCCGGGATGGCCGTGCCGAGCCAGCCCATTTCCACTACCTTGTTCCAGACAGTTTCATTGTGGCTGACATCGTCGTCATTCAACACCAGACGGACGGCCGTCATGGGGCATTCGGCTTCGAGGAATTTGCGGGCCTCATTGCCGAGAAATTTCTGGTCTTCGGAAAAGTCGAAGTTCATGTCGCTTGCGCTCCCCTTTGTGGCCGGTCGGGCCACTCTTTTTCTTCAATGATGAGCAAAATAGCGCGGTTTACGTGCGCGGAAACCCGTCACCCAACGGAAACGCGAAAATCCACTTTTGGTGGGAAATCGTGCCGGTAGGTCAAATTTCATCGATCGGTTTCACTGCGTTGAAAGGCCCAGATGGCAAAAATCACGTCTGAATTCGGGAGCAACTGATGGCCAAGGCGTTATTTCACAAATCGCAGCGCGTCTTCGTGAAGCCCGTCGGAACGTGGGCGCTGATCGAAAAAGTCGTGCCGCATTGGGTCAAGGACGTGGATGAACCGCTCCGCGTGACCTATGAGTGCGGATTGGGACGCAGTTTCCAGTCTCATGAACTGGCGGCTGAAGAGAGCTTGGCGAGGGATTCGCATGTCCTGCGCCCGGATGACGATGATTCCCTGCTGGAGCACTGGCATATCGCTCGCCGCCGCGCGAAATGGCGGGCCAGTATTGGTGGCCTCGGCATCAGTGATGTCGGGACCTATCCCGTTGTTGTGACGGATGAAGATGACCAGGGCGGTTGGCGCGTCACGGGCGGCGAATATGATCGCGACCCGCAACGTATCGAGCATCAGGCCCGCATGATCGCCTGCACGCCGGACTTGTTGCAGACCGTACGTCAGATCGCGGACTTCTGTCAGGAAAAACCGGATGACTGCCCGTCCGAACTCAAGCAGGTCGCCCAGCGTTGCGCATCGATCCTGCGCTTTGTCTATCAGCTGGATGACGCGGCTGAGGCAGATTCAGCGACGGTCGCGGCTGAATAGCCGCCCCTGTCGACCAAGTACCCCGACAACAAGAACTCCGACCAGCGCGCCGCCCAGATTGGCCGCAACGTCAAGGCAGGACCCCTCGCGTCCGGCCTCGCCAAGCATTTGCGCAATCTCAAGCCCGATACCGAACAAGGCTGATATGCTGAACGCCAAAGCAGCCGGGCGTGGGCCCACCCCGAACGCCACCGAGAGCGGCGCGGCAAGGGCGGCGTAGGCTGCAACGTGCTTGATCTTGTCCGACAATTGAGGAGCAGGGGCCTCACTGACCGGGACAAGGGAATAGACTGCGATAATGATCGCCAGTCCGATTGCGGCAAGACCCGCCAGACTGCGGATGAGGGGATGAGACAGAAGTGCGCGCATCAGGCCTCGCCATTCGGGTTGATATCTGCAGACGCATGGGCGCTAGCCCTCGACGTTGCCAGCCAGACTCCCTAACTGAAAGACTGAAATCCTGTTTGCCGGAGAAAACATGCGCACTGAAGCCCCCATTGCCGTTCAATTGTCGGATTATTCGTCCTATCCCTTCGAAATCGAGCAGGTGGATCTGAGGTTTGACCTTCATCCGGATGCGACGCGGGTGCGCGCCGATCTGAAGGTCCGCCGGACAGGTGACGCGAACGCGCCCCTGGAGCTTGACGGCGAAGCGCTGGAGTTGAAGTCGATCGCAATTGATGGCGTTGCAGTGCCGGATGATGCTTACCAGCTGACGGAGACCGGACTGACGCTGGCAGAGGTGCCAGACGCGTTTACGCTGGTTACCGAAGTCGAGATCGCGCCCTCAAAGAACACTGCGCTGTCGGGTCTCTATATGTCAGGCGACCGTTTCTGCACCCAGTGCGAAGCCATCGGATTCCGTCGCATTACGTTTTATCCCGACCGTCCGGATGTGATGAGCCGCTTCACCGTGCGCATGACGGCCGACAAGGCGACCTATCCCATCCTGCTGTCGAACGGTACGCCGGGCGAGGCAGGCGATGTGGATGATGGTCGTCACTTTGCGGTATGGGATGATCCGCACAAGAAGCCGGCCTATCTCTTTGCGCTCTGCGCTGGCGATTATGATGTCTACTCTGATCAGTTCACCACCATGAGCGGCAAGACCATCGATCTGGCAATTCATGTCGACAAGGGCGATGCGGATCGTGCGGCCTGGGCCATGGACAGCCTCAAACGCTCAATGAAATGGGATGAGGAGACCTATGGCCGGGAGTATGATCTCGGCGTGTTCAATATCGTGGCTGTGCGCGACTTCAATTTCGGCGCCATGGAGAACAAAGGTCTGAACATCTTCAACTCGGCCTATGTGCTGGCTGACGAAGACACCGCGACCGACGCAGATTTCGAGGCCATCGAAAGCATCGTCGCCCATGAATATTTCCACAACTGGACTGGCAACCGGATCACGTGTCGAGACTGGTTCCAGTTGTGCCTCAAGGAAGGCCTGACGGTTTTCCGTGATCAGAATTTTTCTGCCGACATGCGCTCGCGCCCAGTGCAGCGGATAAAGGACGTCATCCGCTTGCGCGCACGCCAGTTTGCCGAGGATGCCGGCCCATTGGCGCACCCGGTGCGCCCGACCACCTATGGGGCCATCGATAATCTCTACACGGCCACGGTCTATGAAAAGGGCGCGGAGATAATTGGCATGCTGCGCCGGATGCTCGGTGAGGAAACCTATCGCAAAGGCATGGACCTCTATTTCGACCGTCATGATGGACAGGCTGTCACCATCGAGGATTTTTATGCCTGTTTCGAAGAAGTCAGCGAGCAGGACTTCGCTCAGTTCCGACTCTGGTATTCGCAAGCTGGAACGCCAGAAATCACGATGGAAGAAAGCTGGAATCCGGAAACGCGCGAGATTGCTGTCACGCTGAAACAGAAGACGCCAGCAACACCCGGCCAACCAGCCAAGAAGCCGATGCTGATCCCGATGGAAATGGCGTTGATCGACGATGAAGGCAACATGGCTGAATGGATCACGCTTCTGGAAGATGAAGAACTGACCATGACCTTCGACCTGCCGGAAGGATCTGAACGCCCTCTGGTGTCGATCAATCGCGACTTTACCGCGCCGGTACGCATCAAGCGAGCGCTCAGCCGCGATGACCAACTCGCGATGATCCGACTGGAAACGGACCCGTTCAATCAATGGGACAGTGTGCAGAACCTCGCCAAGCAAGAAATTCTGGCCCTGTCCGAAGGATCGCAGGCAGAGCCGGATGATGCGCTTGTCGAAGCGATGGCTGTGGCTATTCGCGGCGCGGTGGACGACCCGGCCTTCGCGTCGCTCCTGACACGCCTGCCGGATGTGGGTGAACTGTTCCAAGAACGGCAGCCGGCTGACCCTGTGGCGTTGAACACCGCGCGCAAGAAACTGCAGGCAGCCCTCTACAGCAAGCTCTCCGATTTTGTGGATGACATTCTCGCCAAGTCTTCCCCGGAACCCTATGATCCGGGTGCAGAGCAGGCGGGTGAACGCGCCCTGCGCACGGCATTGATCAACCTGTTGGCAGCATCAGGCCACGACGAAGCGGGTGAGCGCCTTCTGGGTCTCTATAACGCCGCCACCAACATGACCGAGAAGCTCGCTGCGTTGCGCGGCCTGGCAGGGCTGGAAGGCGCGGCGCGGGAGACTGCACTGGCCGATTTCGAGAGGACGTGGAAATCCAACCCGCTGGTCATGGACAAATGGTTTGGCGTACAGGCGGGTACCGGTGATGCCGCAACCGTTTCAAAACTGGCGGCGCATCCGGATTTCGACATGGGCAACCCCAATCGCGTCCGCTCGGTCGCGGCGGCTTTTGCAATGCAGAATCTGTCCGGGTTTCACGCGCCGGACGGCTCTGGATATGAAGTCATCGAAGGCATTATACTTAAGGCCGACAAGGTGAACCCTGCGCTCGGTGCCCGTCTGCTGACTGCGTTTGAACAGTGGCGCATTCTGGAGCCGAAGGCGAAGGCAGAGGCAGAAGCCTGCCTCCGCCGTCTGCAAGCTGCTGATTTGTCAAAGAATTCTGCAGATATCGTGTCCCGCGCGCTGAGCTAGGCGGCGGAACCCGTTTTCTGGGTTAACGAAATCTGTACCTTTGTTAAGAATTGGGCAAGGATTACGATAGAAAACCAAAGCTGAGCCCTTGTTTTTCTAAGGAATCGGCACAGGAAGCACCTTGTCCAAGTCGGTTATCCCTCCGCAAACGGATACTGTCGCTGCGGGAGTCCCCAGTCGCGATGACCGGCGGCTGAAATGGACGATCATTGCGATTATCCTGTTGCTGGCAGGCGCACTTGGCCTGAAGGCCTGGGAAGAGCGCCAGACGGCCGACTCCACGCTTCTGGGTGCGCTTGAAGCCAATTCTTCGACCATCGCAGCGCGGCTATCCGGTCATGCAGGCACAGCTGAAATGGCGATGCGGCTGATTGCCGATGCAGGCGCGTCCCGCTCGGCAGTCGCCTCCGCTACGCCAGGTGTCGATGTGGTCGTTTCTCTGCAGGAGGCCCGCCTGGCACCTGAGGGCAGCCGTCTGCTGGCGGCTGTGCCGGTTGTAGAAGCCATGCTGGCCGGAGGGCATCGGATCGGTCTGTCGGGGCAGGGTGACATTGTCGTGGCTACCACGGCCCCGGATGGCGAAATCATCTTGGCGCTTGCCCCGGCGGGCACATGGTTGCCGGCAAGCCGGGCAGGTACCGGCATTTTCGTCACCGACAAGCATCTCAGTGCCGGGACGATCCTTCCCGGCACAGCGGGCATGTTACCTGCCACGAAGTTTCGTGCCCTCGGCTTGCTCGACCGCGCCGCGACAGGGTGCGCGCCGGTCGGCGGCAGTGCTTTGCAGGTGTGCACCAGTCAGGCCACGCCGCTGTTCACGCTGGACGATTTTATACGGCTCCTGATTTTTGGTCTGCTGCTGGCAGCGCCCATGCTGGTCATTCTCGGACTGATGAACCAGCTCTCGCGAGAGCCTGAAGTCACGTTCGTTGAACGCGCGCAGGAGATCGAATCCGACCGGTTCATGAGCCCGGTCATGCTGGGTGTGCGTGCAGGCTATTGGGAGTGGTCAGACGATTCCAGCGCGGTTTATCTCAGCGATGCGGCATCCGAGTTGATGGGCATGCTGGGCGATGGCGAGATCACGATTGATGAAATGCTGCCGCAGGTACACCCTGAGCATCAGAAGCGGGTTCAGGACGCCTTTCGCAAAGGCTACAAGGACGGCTGGGTGCAGACCAGTTTCGTGACCAGTTTCCAACCGGCCCGCTGGATGGAATTGCGTGGCAGTGTGACGCCTCATGCCGAGACCGGGGCGAATGTCTATGGCGGCGTACTGCTGGATATTACCGAGCGCAAGCAGGCCGAGGACCGGATCAAGGCGGCCGAACGCCGACTGCGTACGGCTATCGAAGGCTTCAATGGTCCTTTCGCCCTGTGGGACAATCGCAAGCGTCTGCTCTATTGGAACCGGGCCTTTGCCTCCGACCTCCAGCTCGAGGAAACCTTGCGGCCGGGCATGGCGCATCACACCGTGAACATTGCACGGGCTGGGGCCTTGCGTTCAGAACACCCCTCTTTGGAAGATCCGCAGACGACCTTGCTGGAGCTCAACACCGAGCGCTGGATCAAACTGGTGGAGCGCCCCACGCTTGATGGGGGCCTGATCTCGGTTGGCGTGGATGTCACAGAGAATGTCCGCAATGAGGAAGAGCTGAGGAAGCAGAAAGCCAAGATGCACAAGACCGCCCTGGACCTTGAACGGTCTGAAGGGCGCGAGCGTGAACTGTCTCGGAAATATTCCGAGGAGAAGGCCAAGGCCGAACATGCGGCACACACGAAATCAGCCTTCCTGGCGAATATGAGCCATGAGTTGCGCACGCCGTTGAATGCGATCAATGGTTTTTCCGAAATCCTGTCGAATGAACTTTACGGCCCGATGGGGGACGAGCGTTACAAGGGCTATGCGCAGGACATCCTGACTTCGGGCCAACACTTGCTGGACATGATCAACGATATTCTCGACATGGCGAAGATCGAGGCGGGCAAGATGACAATCGACCCGCAGCCCATTGATCCTGTGGACCCGGTCGACGCGGCTGTGCGCATGATCCGTCGCAAGGCAGAGGACAAGGAAATCGAGATGGTGCTGGATGCCCAGCCCAATATACCTGAGATCGATGCCGACCATCGGGCGATCCGCCAAATGGTGCTGAACCTCGTATCGAATGCGATCAAGTTCACCGATGCTGGCGGCAAGATCACGGTCGCGGTCGAGCAGCGCGGACCGGAAATCTATGTCGGCGTGACCGATACCGGTATTGGTATCCCGGCTGAAGACCTGCCGCGCCTCGCGACGCCGTTCGAGCAAGTCTCCGGCACCAAGGACCGCAATTACGAAGGCACAGGGCTTGGCCTTGCACTGACGAAATCCTTTGCCGAAATGCATGGGGGGCGGATGATCCTGTCCTCCATCGAAGGGGAGGGCACGACGGTGGCGTTTACCTTGCCGATCTCCGGCGCACGCGAATTCGTCGATGAGACCAATGCGCGGGACGTCGCCTAGGGACGCAGGTTCCAGCTGGTGATGCACGACGTGGCGCCGTCTATTTCGACAACGCCCCAGGCCCCGGTCTTCAGCTTGCGGTCGAGATCGTCTGGCTGAACATCCACGACATCTGGCAGGAAGCGTGCGATGCCGTTTGAGGTGACGATCAGTGCCGTGTCTTCCGCGTTCAGGCCGGCGGCGCGCTCCAGCAGGCTGCGCCAGCCCTCGCGGAGCGCGTCCGCATCCACGCGCCAGCCCTCCGGCGGCGTGGCATCACGCTCCCAGGCTTCGAGCGCTGCTTCGCCAATCCGTGCCACGACCTTGTCTTCCGGCTGGTTTTCGTCCGGGCCGTAATCGACTTCGGTCAGGAAAGGCAGGACGATAAGCGCAGGCGCGCCGGTGTGCATGCCGATCATGGCCCGTGCGGTCTGCCGTGTACGCATCAGCGGAGAGCAGAAAGCGGCGACAAATCGGGTGTCCGCGAAATGATTAGCGAGCGCGTCAGCCTGTGCCAGTCCGGATGCGGACAAGGGAAGGTCTGTGCGTCCGCCGACACGGGTGACCGTGTCGCCCTTGTCGAACGTGTTTCCGTGCCGGACGATGATCAGTCTTGCCATGGTCCGGTCAGTCCTTCAGCGGGTCGCCATGGGTTGCAATCAGGCGCTCGGCGAGGGCCACGTCTTCCGGCGCATCAATGCCGGGAATGGCGATTGTGTCCGACTCGACTTCGACACATTGCACGCTCATGCCGTTCTCGAGGAAGCGCAGCTGTTCGAGACCTTCGAGCTTTTCATAATGGCCTTCCGGCAGGCTGACATATTTGCGCAGCGCGGGGAGGCGATAGGCATAGAGGCCAATATGGCGGCAGACCGGAGACATGTCGCCTTGCTGGCGCAGCGCGTCTTCCTTGCGGATGGCGGGGATCAAATTCTTGGAAAACCAGAGCGCGCGCCCAGCGGCGTCATGCGCCAGCGTTGTGCCGGAGAAGGGGGTGGTTTTCTTGTGCGCGCGGAAGTCGTCGAGCGCCTGCCAGGTCAGGCGGACATAGGGCGTGGCGGCATCGGCGCCGGAACTGGCGGCGGCTTCGGCGACGGCGACAACATGTGCGGGTGGGGTAAAGGGCGAGTCGCCCTGCAGGTTGACGACAACGTTTGGCGTGACCCCCATCGCGTCGACGGCGGCGAGGGCACGATCCGTGCCGGACGGGACGTTCGGATCGGTCATGACGACCTCAATGCCGAGGTCCCGGCAATGGCTGGCGATGCGCTCGTCATCGGTGGCCACGACACTTGCAGCATCATCCAGTTCAGCGGCGGCACGCGAAGCCATCGCGGCCACCCGGCTCACCATGGTGCGGCCGGCGATCTCGACCAGAGGCTTGCCGGGGAACCGGGTGGATCCATAGCGGGCGGGGACAACGATCAGCGTTTTCATGGCCGCGCTCTTACATGGCTCGCGGCGGGTTGCCTACATCATCTTCGCGCATTTGTTGCATGAGGCCGATGATCGGCGCGACCCACTGCAAGGCCTCTTCGTCCACACCTTCATCGCGCAGGAAGCCCGTCAGTGCAGGGGCGAACTGATCGCTCTGCCCACATTCCACCAGCGCCAGTTCCAGTTCAGGGATGACGACATTCTGGAAGCTGTCAGCAAAGTTCTGAAGGTCGTCTGTCCGCGACATCAGCCGCATCGTGGCGAATGTGTTGAGTTCGCCCTCGCTATCAGTAATGCGCCGCAGGTCGTTGATCAGACCACGATTTTCGGAAGCGAACTCGCCGAGGATACGGTCGGTCTTGTATTCGACCCATTCCTGCGTGCAGGGCTCAGGCGCTGTGACACAGGCAGCGAGCGGGCAGGTGGCAATGGCCATTGTGGCGAGCAGGCGTTTCATGGAAATCCTCCGGAGCGCGATTCAGGGGGCCACCCTAGACGCCGATCCCATTACCGCAAAGCGCGGGACTCATTCGCAAAAAAAAGCCCCCGACGCAATGGGACCTGCGCCGGGGGACTCCGCCTATGCATTCCGTGCAATGCGCGAGCGGGACCCGTTATTCGTCTGTCGTGTCGGTTTCAATCGTGATCGTGTGGCTGGACGAACCGTTGACCTGCTTCTTGAAGGCCTTCTTTTCGGCGGCGTCGAGCTTGTCGCTCTTCATCACGGATTTGATCGTCGCCTTGGCTTTCAGCGTGTCCTTGTCGCCCTTGATGCAGGCGATCTTCACGTCCCTGGTCTTGTCCTGGCTACTGCTCTTTTCGAGGATCCGGGTCTCGCCCTCTGCCAGATTGGCGTCGCGGCATTGCTCGACCAGATCGGTCAGTACGATATGGGTATGCTCCATTTCATCCTCGAACTCCTCGCCATAGGCGATCTCGATCTTGCGTTCGAGCGCATCGGCATGGGCTTCGATGCGAGCCTCAAGGGCGTCCATCTGGGGTTCAAAGCGGGTTTCCCAGGCGTCTGCATGAGCTTCGGCGCGCTCGGCAATCGCTTCGGCATGGGCTTCCCATTCCTCGGCCTGTGCCTCGACCTTCTCTGCCCAGGCTTCCCACTCGGCTTCGGATTTCGGCATGGTTTCGTCGGTGAAGCTGAAGGCCATCTCCATCTTCCGGTTCAGCTCTTCGTCAAAGCCTTCGAAGGCGAGTTCGATGTGCGGCATGGAGGCCACCAGAGTTTCGATTTCGGCCGTTTCAGCTTCGATCTTTGATGTCAGGATTTCAATTTCCCGCTCAAGTTCCGGCGTCATCGCATCGACCGAGAAAGGATCGCCGATGATGACGACCTGCCGGTCCTCGACCTTGTCGCCATCGATGAACAATGTGCCATCCTTGAAGTGCAAACTGCGATGCTGGGGAACTGGGTTGATGTTGTCGGGTTCTCCGCCCGCGAGTTCGGCCATATCGACCTTTTCATCGGCTTCGGCAGAGGCACAGGCGGTGGCTACGAAGGCTGACGACATGAGGGCCGCGCTGCCGAGAAGTCCGGAAACACCTGCGCCGAGCAGACGCCGCGAGCGGGAGGGGCTGGGTGTGGTCATGCGGATCATTCTTTCCTTCAGGGCGTGAGTCAGGGGCAGGCTGGCCGCGGCGGTCAGGCGCTCCGGCAGGGCAAGCTGAACGGCCTTCAACAATGTCTCACCATAGGCGTGAGGGGAGGACGCTCCGGATTTCAGCACATCGCTGTCGCAGGCTGCTTCCTGATCGGTGCGGAAGGCGCGTCGTGCAATATAGGCCAGCGGATTGAACCAGAGTGCAGAAACGAAGATTTCCGACATCTGCAAGGCCCAGAGGTCGCCGCGCTTGATATGCGTCAACTCGTGCGCCAACGCTGCCCGTTGCTGGGACACGGTATAGTCTTCCTCGAACCAGGCCGGTAGCAGAACAGTCGGGCGAAAGAGGCCGGAGACCAGCGGGCCAGATGAAATGAAGCTGGTGGAAATCTGCGGAGTGCGCTTCAGGCCGATCTGCCGGGCCACATCGTCGGCAAGGCTGGCGAGCTCGGGCGAGGCAGGCATCTCTTCGCGGCGCAGGGTCTGCATGAAACTGTGGTGTGCAAACGAACTGCGGGCAAGCATGTAGATGGCTCCGCCAGCCCACACGGCCAACACGGTTCCAAGAAGGAGTCCGCCCAAAACAGGCTCGGACAGTTCCGGGAAGGCCGCAGGACCATGAGCCACTTCGAACAGGGGGCTCGAAGCCTCAGGACCGGTTGTTGGCGGAGCCCAGACGGCGTTGGCTGCGGATCCTACGGGTTCAGGTGAGCGAACGAATGCAGGTGCAGCATCTGCCGTCCCAGCCGCCGCAGGTGATTGAGACTGGAACATCTCAAAGAACCCGGCCAGCGGCGTGGGCATGGAAAGGGGAGGCAGGACAAGCCGGGCCAGCGGAATTGCCCAGAGCGCATAGGCGACACCCGCGCCGAACTGCCGGGCAACATGCTTGCGCGCAAACAGAATGAGCGCGATCAGGACAGACACCGCAATCACGGTCTGTACGCCATAGGTGAAGTTGAGGCTGTTCAGGTCGAAAATCATTTCTTCAACTCCCCTAGAAGCTTTTCAAGTTCTGCGATGTCATCGGCCGTAAGACCGCGCGTATCAGCAAGGTGCGCCACGAGGGGGGCTGCGCGACCGGAAAAGACCTGGTCGACGAACTGGCGAGCGGCCCCGGCCTTGTAGGTGCCTTCCTCGACGAGGGGATAGTAGAGATAACGTCGGCCATCTTCCTCAGTGCTTAGCGCGCCCTTCTCCACAAGGCGGGCCAGCAAGGTCTTGACGGTGCGGCTGGTCCAGTCCTTTTCGGTGCCCAGCGCGTCGTGGACATCCGAGGCGGCAAGGCCCGGCCGCGCCCAAAGCACGCTCATCACGTCGAGTTCTGCATCGGAAATCTTCATAGTGTAGAACCCCTCTCTGGACTACAAGCGTAGTCGTATGACATGACTACATGCGTGGTCAACAAATTTTCCATGACACGTTCGTAAGGTGAGCTGGCGCTGCAGCAATACATCCTCGTGTGGCTTCTATTCAGTCACGGCGTCGAGTACGGTCATCTGGAGAAAACTGGAGGAGACGGCCATGAGACCAATGATGATCGCAGCTATGGCGCTGCTGACGGTGCCGGTGGGCTGCGCGACCACGGGCAGCTCTGGTGATCTGGGGCGGGTTCTGGGCGAGGTGATTGGCCAGCAAACAGGGCAGGGCGGTGCGCTCAGCCAGGCCGAAATTGATGCCGGTCTCCGCGAAGCGCTCACAGTGGGCACCAACATCGTGGCAGCGCAACTGGGCCAGACCAATGGCTATTTCGGAGATTCGGAAATTCGTATTCCGCTTCCGAAAACCTATCGGGATATCCAATCCGGCCTGTCGCGCGTCGGGGCGAGCGGTCCACTGGATGACCTGGAATTGCGTATGAACCGGGCGGCGGAGGCAGCTGTGCCGGAGGCAAAGACGCTGGTCATAGGAGCGATCCGCCAGATCACGATTGAGGATGCTGTACGCATCCTGAATGGCGGCGACACAGCGGCGACAGACTACCTGCGCGAGAAGACCGAGAGCCAGCTGCGTGCGTCATTCACACCCTATGTCAAAACGTCGCTTGCACAGGCGGGTGCATTCACGTCACTTGAGCAGGTCGCCAATAGCTATGGCGTCGGGGGAGTCACCTCCAGCCTGCAAAATGACTTGACCAATCACGCGGTCACACTGGGACTGGATGGCATGTTCCACTACGTGGCTGCAGAGGAGAAGAAGATCCGTGAGAATCCTGTGGCTCGGACGACCGATCTGTTGCGGCGCGTCTTTGGATCGAGGGGCTGATGCGTCGATTTACGTATGAGGCCAAAGCCGGCGGAGAGATGGCCGGCATTGAATTCGGTGACCCAATCAAGCCCTTCTCTGCGGTATGGCTGCATGCGACCGGATTCAATGGAATGACCTATCAGTCATTGCTGGCGCCCCTCGGGCTTCGCCAGCGTGTGGCGGCGCTCGACATGCGGGGGCATGGTCGTTCCACATTGCAGGCCAAACCCGGCCGCATGAAATCCTGGAAACGCCACCGCGACGATGTGATCGAGTGGTTGGAGAAAGAAGCGCCACAGGGCGTGATCCTGGGCGGGCACTCCATGGGCGGGTGCGTGGCCCTGTTGGTGGCAGGCAAGCGACCCGATCTCGTCAAAGGCCTCGTACTGGCCGACCCGGTAATCATGTCGAAATCGGTTTATTTCTGGCAGCATATGCTGTCGCCTATTTCATTCCTTCTGCGGCGCAATGCCATGGCCCGTCAGGCCAAGAAACGCCGCGCTGAGTTCGGATCGTTCCGTGAGGCGCTTGAGTCCTATACAGGTCGCGGCGCATTCAAATCATGGCGCGAGCCCTTTCTGGCAGATTACCTGCTGGATGGTATTGAACGCACCGACCACAATTCTGCTGATAGCGATGAGCAGACCTGGCGTCTGCTGTGTGAGCCGAAATGGGAAGCAGCGACCTTTGCCGCCCAGCGCAACCGGCCTTGGGGTGCCCTACGCCGCGTAAAGAAACACCATATCCCGATGACCATTTTGAGGCCGACCCGGGATTCCGTGATCAGCGACAAGGTGCGCGCGCGATTGATCCTGTCCTATCCCGCCATGATGATGAAGGCGGTGCGCGGCACGACCCACTTCCTGCCGATGGAAGCGCCTTATGAAGTGCGCGACCAGCTGTCGGCCTTCCTTGCGCGCCTCGTCGAGCGGTTCACGCTTGAGGAAGATGCCTTCGTGGAACGGTCGCTGAAAGTGCGGCGGCGCGGGTCCAGATAGGGCTGGCCATATCGGCTGGATTTAGAAAAGCTCAGTAGTGGAACAATTCGCGGTCATGTAAGGATGCGCGGTTGCCATTGGAGCTGACCCCATGCCCGCTGATATTCTGGCCCTGCCGGGGGTAGAGATTGCCATCGTGCTGTTGCTGGTGGGGATCGTGTTTTTCGGTTTCGTGAGGGAAGTCCTGCCGGCGGATGTCGTCGCGCTGCTGGCGATGGGCGCATTGTTGCTCACGGGTATTTTGTCGGTGCCTGAGGCACTTTCGGTCTTTTCGAATTCCGCGCCGATCACGATTGCGGCCATGTTCGTGTTATCGGCGGCGCTGGAGCGAACCGGGGTGATTGATGCGGCTGGACGGCTGGTCTCGCGACTCGCCAGCCGGGCGTCGCCAGTAGTGGCAATGCTGGCCATGATGCTGGGCGTGATGATCCTGTCCGCCCTCATGAACAATACGCCAATCGTCGTGGTGCTGATCCCTGTGGTGATCCAACTCGCGCGGACGATCGGCGTGACGCCGTCAAAACTGCTGATTCCGCTTTCCTTCGCGGCGATCTTTGGCGGTACGACGACGCTGATCGGCACCTCGACCAACATCCTTGTGGACGGCGTCGCTCAGGAGGCGGGGCTGGCCCCGTTCGGCGTGTTCGAGATCACAGGCGCCGGGGTGATCCTCGCGCTGGTCGGGGCTGCCTATCTCGCATTGACTTCGCCCTTCCTGTTGCCGACGCGGGAATCGCTGGTGGACATGTTGCCGAATGCGAAGGACCGGCGATTTCTGGCGCAGATATTGATCCCTTTGGGGTCGCCGCTGATCGGAAAGACGGTTTCCGAAACCGGGTTTTCTGCAGAGAAGGGATTCAAGGTAATTGATGTCTTCCGGGATGGATTGTCGCTGAGGGCGGATTTGCGCGACCTGTCGATCCAGGCCGGAGACCGGATCGTCTTGCGTACACCGGTCTCAGAAGTCCTGACACTGAAGGAGGCAGGCAGCATCGCCATTGGTGCGTCGGCCTCCGATGCGCGGCCTGCCTTTGAACCGATCCAGACCAGCGAGACCGTCATCATGGAAGGCGTGATCGGGCCGCAATCGCGGTTGACCGGCCGGTCGCTGAATGGGCTCGGCCTGGCACGCCTCTATGGTGTCTACGTGCTGGCGATCCACCGGCGCGGGGAGAATGTCACCAATACAGACGACATCCGCTTCGACGTGGGCGACACGGTCCTGTTGGAGGGTCCGGCACGGGGCATGCGTCAATTGTTTGATGATGGCATTCTCAACAATCTTACCGAGACGACCGAGCGCGCCATGAGACGGGGCAAGGCACCCATCGCGATTGTCGCGCTGGTGTCGGTGATGGGGCTGGCTGCGCTGGGCGTGCTGCCGATTTCGGCGCTCGCGCTGATTGCGGCAACATCCGTCGTTGCGCTCGGATGCCTGGACCATCAGGAAGCCTATCGCGCGATCCGCTGGGACATCCTGATGCTGATCTTCGGCATGCTGGCACTTGGCACGGCAATGGAGAAAACCGGTGCGGCCAGCCTGCTGGTCGGGCATCTTGCCGGACTGACGGGCCGGATGGGGCCGCTGGCCGTGTTGGCGGTGCTCTACCTCGTCACATCCTTCCTGACCGAAATCATGAGCAATAATGCTGCCGCGATCCTGCTGACGCCCATCGCCATTGGGTTGGGAAGTCAGCTGGGCATTGATCCACGCCCTTTTGTCGTGGCCGTGATGTTTGCGGCCAGTGCGAGCTTTGCGACCCCCATCGGCTACCAGACCAATACACTGGTCTACAGTGCGGGCGGGTACAAATTCTCGGACTTCCTGAAGATCGGAGTGCCGCTGAACCTCGTCATGTTCGCGGCGTCCATGATCGTCATCCCGATGTTCTGGCCGTTGGCCTGAGCATTACCAGAGCGGGCGGTCAGGGGAGGCGGCATCGGCGAGTTTGCCCATCAGGCGTTCGAGCTGTTTCTGCTCGTCTTCCGTCAGGCTGCTGGCCAATTCCTGTTCCGCGCCGAGCGCCATCGGTACGATGAGTTCGTACACATCGCGGCCAGCCGGCGTCAGGAAGAGCTGGGAGCGCCGACCATCGGTCTCTGACGTCTTGCGCTCCAGATAGCCCATCTGGATCATGGCAGCGATGGCGCGGCTGACCGCGACCTTGTCCATGGCGGTCAGCTGGCCGATTTCGGTGGCACTGATGCCGGGCCGGTCGCCGGTCACGGCCATGACCCGCCACTGCCAGATCGAGAGACCGAATTCGCGGTCATACAGGCTCGCGATCCGCGTCGAGATCGTGTTCGACAGGACCGACAGGCGGTAGGGCAGGAATTCGCGCAGGCGAAGCAAAGAAACGTTTTCAATATCAGGCATGGATTACTGATTCAGGGTTGCGTTCCGCCTGTCAAATAGTTACATATGAAACTAATAGTTTTGACCCCCCGGAATTACGACTGGAGCGCACCATGGCAGACCTTTTTGAAAATCCCGCCGGCCTCGACGGTTTCGAGTTCATCGAATTTTCCGCGCCTGAAAAAGGCCATCTGGAAGCGGTGTTCGAGCTGATCGGCTTCACAAAGATTGCCCGCCACCGGACCAAGGATGTCGAGCTGTGGCGCCAGGGCGGTATCAACCTCATCACCAATTACGAGCCCAAATCCGCGGCATGGTATTTCGCCCGTGAGCATGGCCCATCCGCCTGCGGCATGGGCTTTCGCGTGCGCGATGCCCGCAAGGCCTACCAGCACCTTCTGGCTCAAGGCGCCGAGCCGGTGAACGTGAATACCGGCCCGAGCGAGCTGCACATTCCAGGCATCCGCGGCATCGGCAATTCCATCATCTACCTGATCGACCGCTATGGCGACGATCTCGATATCTATGACATCGACTTTGAATACCTGCCGGGTGTGGACAAGAATCCTGTTGGCGCCGGCTTCAAGCTGATCGATCACCTGACGCACAATGTTTATGGTGGCCGGATGAAATATTGGGCAGATTTCTATGAGAAGCTCTTCAACTTCCAGGAAATCCGCTATTTTGACATCAAGGGCGAATATACCGGCCTGACCTCCAAGGCGCTGACGGCGCCGGACGGCAAGATCCGCATCCCGCTGAACGAGGAAGGCGAGGGCGGCAAGGGCCAGATCGAGGAATTCCTGCGCGAATACAATGGCGAAGGCATCCAGCATATCGCGCTGATCTGTGACGATCTCTATGCGTGCTATGACCGCCTGAAAGAACGCGGCGTGCCCTTCATGACCGCGCCGCCGGCCGCCTATTACGAGATGCTGGACGGGCGCCTGCCGGGCCATGGCGAAGACGTTGAGGGCCTGAAGGCCCGCGGCCTGTTGCTGGACGGCACGACCGAGGGCGGGGAGCCGCGCCTGTTGATGCAGATTTTTGCGCAGGCGCAGATCGGCCCGGTCTTCTTCGAGTTCATCCAGCGCAAGGGCGACTACAAGGACGGCTTCGGCGAGGGCAATTTCAAGGCCTTGTTCGAAAGCATGGAACGTGACCAGATTGAGCGAGGCGCGCTCAAGGTAGAGGAGGACGCGTAATGACGGCTCCCGCTCCCCTGAAAGGCGTTCACCATGTTGCCTATCGCTGTAAGGATGCGAAGGAGACGGTGGAGTTCTATCGCGATGCGCTGGGCATGGATTTCCAGCTGGCCATTGCCGAGGACAAGGTGCCGTCGACGGGCGCGCATGATCCGTACATGCATGTCTTCCTGGATGCCGGGAACGGCAATGTTCTGGCCTTCTTCGAACTACCGACCCAGCCGGACATGGACCGTGACCGGAATACGCCGCAATGGGTGCAGCATATCGCCTTCCGTGTCGGCTCCATGGATGAGTTGATGGCGACCAAGGCCCACCTCGAAGGCATGGGCCTCGACGTGCTCGGCCCGACGCATCACGGCATCTTCAAGTCGATCTATTTCTTTGATCCGAATGGCCACCGCATCGAACTGGCCGCCGACATCGGCACGCCGGAGCAGATGGCGCAGCTGAAAGACGTTGCCCAGCCGATGATCGAGGAATGGAGCGCGACCAAGAAGGCGCCGCGCCATGCCGCTTGGTTGCACGAGAAAATCGCAGACGAAAGCTGAACCATGAAACTCGCCACACTGAAGACTGGGACCGTGTCGGTGGTATCAGTTCTACTCGCCGCGTGTGCGTTACTGCCTGCCCATGCTGACCGGCTGGTGATCCCGCTGACAGACACTGAGAGCCTGACTCATTTTGAAGAGTTCAACTGGTTTGGCGGCGAGAATGATTTCAGCGCCGGGATCAGCTTCGCGGATTTCGATGGCGATGGGGATCTCGATATTGTCTCGGTGAATGGCCGCCACTGGCCCGTTGCCGATGTGTTGCTGTTGAATGATGGCAAAGGCCACTTCCCGATGGCAGCAGAGATCGGGGAATGGCGTACAACTGGTTATGGCGGTTGCCCGGCGGATATCGACGATGATGGTGACATGGACCTGCTCGTCCCGCGGGACTGGCTGCCTGTCGCCGTGTTCCGCAATGACGGGGCAGGGCATTTGACGGAGGCTGGGGAGATTGGCGAGGCCAGCGCGGCGCGCGACTGCGCAATGGCGGACATCAACAAGGACGGCGCGGCGGATCTCATCATCGCAGACCGAAAGGGCGGCTCCTTCATCGCTCTGGGGCCGCTCGGGCCCGACGCAAGAACGGTTCAATTGTCCGACCTGCCTGCAGTTGGGGTCACAACCGGCGACCTGAATGATGACGGTGAGGTGGACATGGTTCTCGCCCTGCGCGGCGATGCGACACTCGCGGTTTTCCTGAGCAATGGTGACGGGTATGCCGCGCCGGTGCTCGTCGGCAACGCAGAATGGGAATCCCGCTCCGTGGCGCTGGGAGACTGGGATGGGGACGGCGACCTTGATCTTGTTACGGCCATATTGTCAGGTGCGAACCGTGTGTTCCTGAATGAGGGGGACAGGTTTCCCCGCGCCGCGCTGATCGGCCCGGAGGACGAGGTATCACAGGGCTTGCGCGTGATTGATCTCAACGCCGATGGCCGCCCGGATGCCATCTTCGCCAATGAAGGCCCGAACGCGGTTGTGATGAACATTGAAGGCCTGCCGCAACGGACCCTGTTGCCGGGCGATGAAGACACGTACGATCTCGCGGTGGGTGACATGAACGGCGACGGCCTGCCGGATATCGGCTTTGCCAATTCGGACGCGTCCAACACACTCTTTTTCCTGAAACGCAGCGGAGATACTGAATGAAACTCGCCACACTGAAGAATGGTGCCCGCGATGGCCGCCTTGTTGTCGTCTCGAAGGATTTGACCCGCTACACGGATGCGGCAGGCATCGCGCCGACGCTGCAGGCGGCGCTCGACAAATGGGATGTCTATGCCCCGAAGCTGCAGCAGCTGGCCGAGCAGGTGGAACTGGGCAGCGTGCCGACCGCACGTTTCCACGAGCATGATTGCGAAAGCCCGCTGCCGCGTGCCTATCAGTGGGCGGACGGGTCGGCCTATATCAATCACGTCGAACTGGTGCGGAAGGCACGCGGCGCGGAAGTGCCGGAAAGCTTTTATGATGATCCGCTGATGTATCAGGGCGGCTCCGATGCCTTTCTGGGCCCGCGCGATGCAATTCCGCTGGGTGACATGGCATGGGGCTGTGACATGGAAGGGGAGATCGCCGTTATCACCGATGATGTGCCGATGGGTGCGAGCGAGGCGGAGGCCGCTGATCACATCAAGCTGGTCATGTTGTGCAATGACGTCTCGCTGCGTGGCCTGATCCCCGGCGAACTGGCCAAGGGGTTCGGCTTCTTCCAGTCCAAGCCGCCAAGCGCGTTCTCGCCGGTCGCGGTCACGCCGGACGAGCTGGGCGAGGCGTGGCAGGGTAGCCTTGTCCATCTGCCGCTGCATGTGGACTATAATGGCCAACCATTCGGCCGCGCCGAGGCCGCCGAAGACGCCACGTTCAGCCTTGCACGGCTCGTTTCCCACGCGGCCAAGACGCGGCCCCTGTCAGCAGGCACGGTGATCGGCTCTGGCACGGTCTCCAACAAGGGCGCCGATGGTGGCCCCGGAAAACCTGTCAGCGAGGGTGGTCTCGGCTATTCCTGCATCGCCGAAATCCGCATGATCGAGAAGATTGCGACCGGCGAATTCAAGACCCCCTTCATGTCACCGGGCGACGTTGTGCGGATGGAAATGCTCGACAAATCCGGGCATTCGATATTTGGGGCAATTGAACAAACGGTCGAGCAGGTCTAGAACCCCTGCTGCACCGCAGCATTACCCAAGGGGAGGCCCGCACTTCATGGCGAGCAAGATATACAAGACGGCCGCAGACGCGCTGGATGGCGTGCTGTTCGACGGCATGACGATTGCCGCAGGCGGATTCGGCCTTTGCGGCATTCCGGAACTGTCCATCGCGGCGATCCGCGAGGCCGGCACCAAGGACCTCACCGTCTATTCCAACAATGCGGGCGTTGATGAGTTTGGGCTCGGCGTGTTGCTACAGACCAAGCAGGTCAAGAAGATGTGCTCGTCCTATGTCGGCGAGAATGCAGAATTCATGCGGCAATACCTCTCCGGCGAGTTGGAGCTGGAATTCAACCCGCAAGGCACGCTGGCCGAGCGCATGCGCGCTGGCGGCGCAGGCATTCCGGGCTTCTACACCAAGACGGGCGTCGGCACGCTGGTGGCCGAAGGCAAGGAAGAGAAGGTCTTCAATGGCGAGACCTATATCCTGGAAGAGGGGATCTTCGCAGACCTGGCCATCGTGAAAGCCTGGAAGGCCGATACGACCGGCAATGCGATCTTCCGCAAGACTGCGCGCAACTTCAACCTGCCCGCCGCGACCTGTGGCAAGATCTGCGTCATGGAAGTCGAGGAAATCGTCGAGCCGGGCGAACTGGACCCCGACGCGATCCATCTGCCGGGCATTTATGTGCACCGTCTTGTGCAGGGCGAATTCGAAAAGCGGATTGAACAGCGGACTGTCCGCAAGAAGGAGAGTGCCTGATGCCTTGGGATCGTAACCAGATGGCGGCGCGGGCCGCGCAGGAACTTGAAGACGGCATGTATGTGAACCTCGGCATCGGCATTCCGACGCTGGTGGCGAACCATATTCCGGACGGCGTCAACGTCACGCTGCAATCGGAAAACGGCATGCTGGGCATGGGACCGTTTCCCTATGAGGGCGAAGAAGACGCGGACCTGATCAATGCTGGCAAGCAGACGATTACCGAGCTTCCCCAGACAGCCTACTTCGACAGCGCTACCAGCTTCGGCATGATCCGGGGTGGCAAGATCGCCATGGCGATCCTGGGCGCGATGGAAGTGGCTGAGAATGGCGACCTGGCGAACTGGATGATCCCCGGCAAGCTGGTCAAGGGCATGGGCGGTGCGATGGACCTTGTGGCTGGTGTCGGTCGTGTCGTGGTGATCTCCGATCATGCGAACAAGCGCGGCGAGTCCAAGATTCTGAAGGAATGCACGCTGCCCCTGACCGGCCTGAAAGTGGTCGACCGGATCATCACCGATCTTTGCGTGATGGACGTGGTCGAGGGCGGCCTGAAAATCGTCGAACTCGCGCCGGACGTAACGCTGGACGAGGTGAAGTCGAAAACCGAGGCCACACTGGTCGACTAATCACAATGAACTGACAGTCGGCGCGCGCCTAGAGTGCGTCGCCTGACAGTTTGGGCACGATGCGATAGCGCGCCATCACGAAGCAATAGACCGCGAAGCCTGCAAGGCCAGCCCCTGCGAGCGCGAGCAGGATGCGTCCGAACGTCTGTGTCTCCAGAATGCGCAGTGCTTCGCCAAGGCCGGCGGCATGTTCCGGGTTGGCGGTTATGCCAGCGGTCAGGATCAGACCACCAACAATCAGCAGGACGAAGCCATGTGCGGCAAGACCGAAGCGGACGACGGGCTCGAGCTTCTCCGCCATTTCCTTGCGGACGATATCTTTGCGGTGAGCCGCCTTCCACGATTTCACGAACAGGTAGATGGCAACGCTTAGCGTCGTGATTCCAGCAGTGATAACGACCAGTCGACCTCCCGGGTGCTGCATCAGGGATGCGCTCCAATTCTCGGCGGAGGAATCGTTGCCGCTGGCCTGCGCGCCCTTCATCAGGATGAGGATGGCCGAGACGCCGAGGGCAGCATGGGTCAGGCCTGACATGATCTGACCTGCGCGATTGGCGTAGCCTTCGGCATCATCGCCTTCATTTTCGAGGTCCATGATGCCGTCCACTAGTCGCCAGAGTGTGTAGGCGAAAAGGCCGGCGGCCGTGATGGCCAGCAGCACGGCACCAAAAGGCTGGCGGATCAGGAAGTTCAGCGCGCCGGAGGTGCCTTCGGCCTCACCGCCATTCAGGGCTGCAAAAAAAGCGAGCCCGCCTACGATCAGGTAAACCATGCCTCGCGCCCCATATCCGGCCCGCATGAGCCATTCGAGGGCGGTATTGGCGTGGTGGGTCATCAGGGGCCTTTCTGTATCTGAGGAGTAAAGCCCCGACGCGACAATCGGTTCCGTACGTGGCGGTTGCCGTGGCATCCACAACTGCATAGGGTCCGGCGCGACTTCCCAGAACAAACGGATTTCCAATATGTCCCAATTCTCGACCCTGACACCCATGCCGGCGGATGCACTTCTCGGCCTGATGACGGCTTATCGCGAAGATCCACGCGATGAAAAATTCGACCTGGGTGTCGGCGTCTACAAGAATGACAAGGGCGAAACCCCGGTGATGTCGGCCGTGGCCAAAGCCGAGGCGCTGATCCTGAAATCCCAGACCACAAAGGTATATGAAGGGCCGCGCGGCAATACCGACTATTGCGCCGCCATCGAAGGCTTCGTGTTCGGGGAAGGGGCGGCCGCTACCCAAGAAGGGCGTACGCTGTCGTTCACCGCACCGGGCGGATGTGGCGCACTGTTCCTTGGCACCGGCCTTATGAGCCGGATGGGCGTCAAGACGGTCTGGGTGTCGAACCCGACCTGGCCCAACCATCCGAACGTCGTGCGCTTCATGGGACTGGACGTTGCCGAGTATCCTTATGCTGATCCGGAGACGGGTGAGCTTGATCTTGCTGCCATGCTGGCGGGCATCGAAAAGGCCGAACGCGGGGATGGCATCATCATCCAGGGACCTTGCCACAACCCAACCGGCATCGACCTGACCATCGAGGACTGGAAAAAAGTCGGAGCGCTAGTGAAAAGCAAGGGCCTGATCGCGATGCTGGACGTTGCCTATCATGGCTTTGCGAAGGGGCTGGACGAAGACGTCAAAGGCGTGCGCGCGTTCATCGAGGCAGCGGGCGAAGCGCTGGTCTCCTATTCCTGCTCAAAGAATTTCGGCCTGTACCGCGAGCGCGCAGGCTGTTTCCTTGCCGTGGGCGAGTCGGCTGAGGGCATCGCGGCGGCGTCAACACATGTCGCAGCGCTGGCGCGAGCGAGCTATTCCATGCCGCCAGCGCATGGCGCAGCGATTGTTGCCACCATCCTGAACAATGCAGACCTGCGCGCCGAATGGGAGGCCGAACTGACGCAGATGCGTGAACGGATGACCTCGCTGCGCAAGGCGCTGGCCGAGACGTTGGTCGAGAAGACCGGTTCCAACCGGCTCGGCGCGGTGGCGATGCAGAATGGCATGTTCAGCCAGCTGCCGCTGTCGAAGGACGGCATCACGGCGATGCGTGAGAAGAGTGGTCTTTACATGCCAAATTCGGGACGCATCAATATCGCCGGACTAAACCTGAAGGATATTCCGGCTGTGGCAGATATCATCGCCAAGGAAGCCTAGATTTCAAGGCCGGGCGCCGCCATTTCGGTCAGCTCACTTATCATTTCGGGCGGCGCTGGGATGGCCTTGCGCGCATCGAGATCCAGCGTGATAGCGGTCGCCTGCATGGTGGCCCAAGGCGTACCTTTGGCCGGATCCATCATCCAGTGAATCAGATTGTGCGTCTTTCCAGAGGCGCCGCCAAATGAGGTGTAGAGCTCATACAAATCACCGGCGACGGGCATCGCATGGTAGCGGAGCCTGTATTCCAATACTGCAGCACCCATGCGCAGATCGCCTGCCGTGTCGGCCACTCGCTTGCGCCAATTGTAGAGAATATTTGGCACTGAATCCGAGGTGCGCCCGATCATCCAATAGGGCTGCATGCGCCCATGCACGTCGAGATGTTGGGGCGGAATGGCGCCGCGTCCGGCGAGGGGAGCGCCGACCTTCTTTATCCGGTCGAGCGTGATGTCTGACAGCGGCAGGCCGGGCGCCGACATGTCGATGGAGCGTGGCGCGGATTCCTCGGGCGCGGTGTCTGTGAAATTCGGGAAGGCCGCGCGGGTTCGAGAACTCCAGGGGAAAGGTTTGCGCATGGTGGTGTCGACATGTAGCACGCGCGTGCGCATGGCGGCGGCGAGCGATCCGTCTGCGTGGCGTAGTTCCTGATAGATCAGGGCGCTGTCTTCGTCCGTTTCCAGCACGCAACCATTCATGGTGAGCGGCCGGCCGGGCAAAACTTCGCGTACGAAGCGGATATGCTGATCGACTGGAATGATCGTCGATGGCGACGACGCCTTGAAAGCGTGTGGCATGCCGAGGTCCGGCGCAAAGGCGGCGAGGCCTTCCAATTGCTTCTCGACATAGACGCGCACATTCATGTGCCCCATCTCGTCGCAATCCCACTGATTGCAGCTCCCCCTCCACAATGTGATCATGCGGCGCAGTCCCGGCATTTGCCGCGCACTTCCACGACGGCACGGCTCATCTGGAAGCCTGCGGCGGTTGTTTCAGCGTCGAGCGCTTCATTCGTTGCTGTTGCGTGCAATTCCTCTGCGCCATGGCAGGTGTCGCAGATGAGGAACACCGCAGAGTGATTGTGGCTGGCATGGCCGCAAGCGACATAGGCGTTCAGGCTTTCGATCTTGTGGGCGAGGCCGGTCTCCTGGAGGAAATCGAGCGCGCGATAGATGGTAGGGGGCTTGGCAGAGCCTTCGCCGTCGAGATTGGCCAGCAAATCATACGCCTTGGCGGGCGCTGTGCTCTCAAGCAGGAGGCGCAATACCTTGCGGCGAATGCGCGTCATCCGCTGTCCGCGCCGCATGACGAGGGTTTCCGCCTCATTGAGGAAAGCATCCACGTCCTGGGGGCTGCACGGGGTGTTTGCGTGAATGTGACTATGTGATTGGGCCATGCCTGCAATGTCGTGCGTTTCGGCCGGAATGTGAAGGCCCCTGTCCCCAGCTTTACAGGACAAGCCCCCTAGACGGAGTCCGCAAATCAGCTGAGATTCTCCGATAAGGCGAACAATAAGGGTAGAGAGATGGCACTGTCTGAGCGCGAAGGTCTAGAATTGTGGCGACGTGCCGTAACGGCGTCTGTGCGTTCGGACGCGCCCGATTTGACCGCGCGCCAGCAGGCCATTCTGATGACGATCGCGCTGACACCTGGACCCCATACGGTACGCGGCTTGGCCGAGCACCTGAATATCGCCAAGCCAGCGGTCACGCGGGCATTGGATGCGCTCGCCCGGCTCGATTTCATCCGCCGGATCAAGGACGACACGGATCTGCGCAATATCTTCATCGAGCGCACACCAGCCGGTATGGCATATCTGCGGACATTCTCCGGCCTTGTTCTTGCCGCAGCTTCTGGCAAGGATGATAGCCAATTGGCGCCCAAGCGCAGCGGGAAGACCAACGCCGCCGCCTGAAGCGCCCGAATACGGGAACAGGCATGCCAACATTTTACGACAAGAGACTTCAGCGACCCGTTGGCGAGGCCTTTGCCTATCAGGTGACCGCCGGTGTGGCGGCTGTACGCGAGACACCGGCGCCTGATGGTCGCCTCGCTACGCAGGCCCTGCATGGCGAGATTGTGGACGTGCTCAGAGAGCAGGGCGAGTTCGGCCTGGTGCAGTGTCGCCGTGACCGGTATTGCGGTTGGGTAACCATGGAGGCGCTATCTGCGCCGCTACTACAGCCAACGCATAAGGTTTCGTCATCCAAGACACATTGTTACAGCGAACCTGATCTCAAATCTGCCCCGCGCTTCCTGTTGAGCCATGGCGCGCGTTTGTCGGTCAGCGGGCGGGAAGGTGACTGGCTTTATTCGGATCGCGGCGGATGGGTGCACACGCGCCATGTCGTTCCGATGAAGTTTCTGGAAGATGACCCGGTCGTGGTGGCAGAGCGTTTTCTCGGCACGCCATATCTGTGGGGCGGACGGGAGAGCCTCGGGCTCGATTGCACCGGGCTGACCCAGCAGGCCTTCGAGGCGGTGGGTGTGATACTGCCGCGCGACAGTGACATGCAGTTTGCCTGGACCGGAGATGACATTCCGGACTGGCGCGCGCCGAACGCTTTGCGCCGAGGCGATCTCGTCTTCTGGAAAGGGCATGTCGGCATCATGACCGATGCCGACCATTTGCTGCATGCGAATGCGTGGCACATGGCTGTGGCGGTCGAACCGCTGGAGTCTGCCATTACAAGGATCGCAAACTATTACGCCGAGCCCATAGGGGCCCGGCGCATAGATATTTCGTCGAAACGGGGGCGCACCCCCGACTGGCTAAGCGTAAGCGCCTAGTTATCGTCCGTGGCTTCAGTCACGGCCTCTTCAGCTTCGCCTGCAGCGTCTTCAACTGCTTCGACGGCTTCTGCCGGAACGGTTACGGTCTCACCGGTGCCACCATCATCCCGGCCGGTCGCATCAACTGAATCGATGGTTTTGACTTCGCCGGTGGCCAGGGTCGGGTTTTCCATGTCGTCCACGCCATCGGCTGGAAGGGTTGCTTCGACGGCGTCGCCTTCGGCAGCTTCCGCACCCTCTTCGCCCTCGGCGCCTTCTTCAGCAGAAGCAGCGAGTGGTTCCGGGAAGGCCGGTGGGTTGGTGGTATTTGCTGCGAGATAGGCAATCACGTTTACACGATCATCATCGCGGCGCAGTCCAGCAAAGGACATGGTCGTGCCGCGAGCGTAGGAAGACGGGTTGTAGAGCCAGTCATTCAGGTTTGCGTAGTTCCATTCACCGTCCATGCCCTCAAGCACGGCAGAATAGGCAAATCCGGCATGGGCAGCCTTGTCGGCGCCGACCACATCATGGAGGTTCGGGCCGGTGCCGTTCGCGCCGCCCTGATCAATCGTGTGGCACGTGGCGCATTTGCCTTTGAAAGTGCGCTCGCCACGAGCGATATCTGCGCTGGCCAGCAAAAGGCCGAGGTCGAAGACTTCTTCGGCTTCGCCGCCGGTGCCACCTGCGTCAGCAACTTCGACGCAGTAGGCGAATTTCTCGCACATCTGTTCCGTCATGGAGGCCGCTTCAGCGTGCTCGTCGCCATGATGGGCGCCTTCGCTTCCACCGCTGAACACGATGCCGGATAGTGTCTGCAGGGCGAAGACTCCGAGGGCTGTAGCGAGCAGCGCACCGAAAATCTTGTTGAGACCGAGTTCTCCCATGGAGGCATTCCTTCGAATCTGTCTGGTCATACGTCTTGGCGCGCGCCTTTTGGCACGCTAACGGAGTGCAGACAATATAAAGGCTGTGCGTTATAGGGCTTCCCCCTTTCGTCGCGGCGATCCGACGCACATGATTCCACGAAAAAGGGGACATCAAACCCATGACCGGCAAAATCGCGTATCAGGGTGAACCTGGCGCAAACTCTCATATCGCCTGCAACGAAGCGTATCCTGCCCTTGAGCCGATGCCGTGCCGCACGTTTGAGGACTGTTTCGCGGCTGTGGAGCGGGGAGATGCCGATTTGGCCATGATTCCCGTGGAAAACACGATCGCCGGCCGGGTGGGGGACATTCACTATCTGTTGCCGAACACCGAGCTTCAGATCGTTGCTGAGTATTATCTGCCGATTCGGTTCCAGTTGATGGCGCTGGCGGGCACGCGCCTGGCAGATATAAAAAAAGCGCGCTCTCATATCATGGGCCTCGGACAATGCCGCAATTTCCTGCGTACGCACGGCATTGATTCGGTCACAGCGGCGGACACGGCAGGCGCGGCACGCGAAGTGGCCGAACTCGGCGATCCATCCGTGGCGGCAATTGCGCCGCGATTGGCTGCGGAGGTCTACGGTCTGGAAATCCTCGCTGAAGACATCGAAGACGCCGCCCACAATACGACGCGGTTCATAATCATGTCGAAGGACCATTCAGACGTTGAAGCCAAGGATGGCCCCGCCAAAACGGCGTTCATGTTCGAGGTGCGCAACATTCCTGCCGCGCTCTACAAGGTGATGGGCGGATTTGCGACCAATGGCATCAACATGACCAAGCTGGAAAGCTATATGGTCGGCGGGTCGTTCACTGCGACGCTCTTCTATGCCGAAATTGACGGTCACCCGGATGAACGACACGTTCAGCTGGCCTTGGAAGAGCTGGGCTTTTTCTCGCAATCCCTGAAAATTCTCGGCGTGTTCCCAAGCACTGAACACGCGCCGGACTAGCAGTGAGACATCGCCTCTTTCAGAGCTTCGGTCACATGGTCGGCAAAGAGCTTTGTCTTTCCGCGTAGGCGGCCGGCGGTCCAGACGCAATTCACGGGCAGGCTCTCCATTTCCCAGTCGGGAAGGATGCGGACCAGTTGACCATCTGATACGCAGCCTGAAACCAGCCAGTTCGGCGCCATGAGGATACCGAGTCCGGCAAGTCCGGCCTGGACGAGATTATCGCCACCAGACGCTGCGAATGGGCCGTCCACCCTCACAGTTATCTTCTCGTCGCCGCGTGTCAGAGTCCAGTCAGAGTAGAGCCCTTTCCTGAACAGGACGGCATCATGGTGTTCCAGGTCTGTCGGGGTTTGCGGCGTGCCCTTGCGCGCAAGGTATTCGGGCGCTGCCCAGAGCGTACGTGGAGAATCTGCGAGCTTCCGAGTCATCAGCCGGGAATCGCTGAGATGGCCAAAGCGGAATGCCAGGTCGATGGCTTCCTCGACAAGGTCGGTCAGCGCGTCATCCGAAATCACATCGAACCGAATGCGTGGATATTTCTCCAGGAAGGGTGGAATGGCCGGGACAATGATCCTCCGGGCGAAGGAATTCGAGCACGATATGCGTAGCAGGCCGACCGGCTCATGTTGCAGGCCGCGCGCTTCAGCCTCCGCAGATTCATAATCCGCGATCAGGTCGACTGCGCGTCGGTAGAAGCGTTCGCCAGCTTCGGTAAGGCTGAGCGCACGTGTTGTCCGCTGGAAGAGCGTAACGTCTAGTTGGGCTTCGAGATCCTGAATGCGGCGGGACACGGTGGGCTGGCCCACTCCGAGCGCCGCGGCGGCCTTGGAGAAGTTGCCCGCTTCAGCCACGCGAACGAACAGGCGCATTGCGTCGATACGGTCCATCTGACCCCTCCCTGCATTTCGAACGCTAATTTAGGGACGATAAACGCGTTTCGCGAGTGCGAAACAGCAATTCACGAAATTTAGCCCCTCGGCTCACACAAAAGTGGGTGGGGCTCACACGTCCTTGTTTTGAGGGCGAGCGAATTTCGTGAGACAAGCCTGCGCAAGGGAGGACGTAAAACATGCTGTCACACGTCAAGAAATATGCCCCAGTAGCCTATGCGCTGATCGCCGCCGCAGTCTTTTTGGACAGTTTGCGGTTCAAGTTTACCAATGCGCCCGAAACGCAGGTGATTTTCGGAAAGCTTGATGCGTGGGCTGCCGGCTTCGGGGCGGGGGGATTGTTCGATCAGACCGGCCTGTTCAGCCAGTACGTCATCGGATCAGCTGAGTTGGTAGCCTCAACACTATTGCTCATAGGCCTTGTTCCAGCCCTGCGCCGGTTGCAGACACTGGGCGCATTGATCGCGACCGCTGTCATGACCGGAGCGGTAAGTTTCCATCTGTTCACGCCGCTGGGCATTGATCCGAACAATGATGGAGGCGGCCTTTTCGCCATGGCGGTTGCGGTTTGGCTGGCGTCGATTGCGTATCTCTTGTTTCATCGGAGTACGCTCCTTTCCATTCTCACCGGAGTAGGCCGTGCCCTCCTGCCTGGACATGCGCGCACTGTGGTGGACCGTACCTCTGCACCTGCCAAACTGGCATCAGTCCAATCCTGAACCCAACCGGAGTTTTCGAAATGAAGCTACGTTCGATGATTTTTGCCGCTGGGCTTGCTGGACTGCCCATTGTGGCGGTCGCACCGATCGCGCATGCGGAGCCACCAATCTATACGGGCGTGTTCTCTGACACGGCCTTGCAGGGGTATGACCCTGTCGCCTATTTCACATCGGGAGCGCCGGTGAAGGGCGATGATGCGTTCACGGCTGACTATATGGGCGCAAAGTTCAAATTCGCTTCTGCGGTCAATCGTGACGCCTTCATAGAAGCCCCGGAAAAATATGCGCCTCAATATGGCGGCTATTGCGCTTGGGCGATGGCGGACGGCAAGCATGCAAAGGGCGATGCGAGATACTGGAAGATCGTCGATGGAAAGCTCTATCTCAATTACAGCAAGAGCATCCAGAAGAAGTGGGATTCGGACGTTCCAGCATTCATCGATCGCGCGGATACAGTCTGGGCCAGCATTAATGACTAGGGCAAGCGGCCCAATTGGTTAAAGGGCGTTTTCAGAAAATTGGAGTGCATCTTTCTCCGGCGCGTCCTGCAAAAGCGTGTTGAATCAACTGTTTCGTCCGGCCAGGCGTTCCGGTGCTGCACAAGTCGAAAAATTCCCCGCGTAAACGGCGGGCAAAAAGAATCGCCACAATGGGCCGGTATGATTGGCGGAGGATCAAGCGGGTACCCCATCCGCGAAGATCAGTCCGGTCTGAACGGGCCAGAGGGCACTCGATGCCGTTTGCCACTGACCTGTCAGAGTCCCCCGCGTCCTATGGGCGTGGGGGTTTTCGGTCCGGCCCCCAATATCGGCACAAAAAAACGGGCGGGAGGCCCGCCCGTTTCCGACAAGCATGTCCGCAAGCTTACTTCTTCTTTGCGGCCGGCTTCTTTGCAGCAGGTTTCTTTGCAGCGGGCTTGGTGGCCTTTGCTGCAGGCTTCTTCGCCGATGCGGCCGCTTTCGGAGCGGCAGCCTTCTTGGCTGCCGGCTTTGCCGCAGCTTTTTTCGCAGCGGGTTTCGCCGCTACTTTCTTGGCTGGCTTTGAGGCCGTTTTTGCCACGGTTTTCTTGGCCGCGGGTTTTTTGGTGGCGGCCTTCTTGGCCGGCTTTTTCAGAGTTGCTGTTGCCATGTCGGGTCTCCTGTAAATGGCAACATTCAGCCTAGAATGATTCGAACAAAATCAACTCCATTTTTGCGTAACTCCGCAAAGGGATAGTCTGAGGTCAGACCGCCCGATCAGCCCCGTTCGGCCCACACTTTCAACAGATGGTGCGCGATGGCCATGGGCGGGGGGCAGAAGAAGCGGTCGTGCGTGCCAGCCAGCATGCGTTTGACATCGTCGCGCGTAAGCCACTCAGCCGATTCCAACTCGTCGGTGTCGACCGTGATTTCGTCTGTCTGAGCTTCCAGGATCAGGCCGACCATCAGCGAAGACGGGAAGGGCCAGGGCTGACAAGCGATGTATTCGGCGCTGGCGGGGTCGCAGACAATGCCGGCTTCCTCTTCCAGTTCGCGTGCGGCGGCTTGCTCGATTGTTTCGCCTGGCTCGCAGAAGCCTGCGAGGGAGGAGACAAATCCGGCAGGCCAATTTGCTTGTCGGCCAACAAGGCATTTGTCGCCCTTGACCGCGAGCATGATGGCCACGGGGTCCGTGCGCGGAAAATGCTCGGTGCCGCACGCGGGGCATTCGCGTTTCCAGCCCGCTTCGACAATCGCGGTACCTGCGCCGCACTTTGCGCAGAAGCCATGCGAGGCGTGCCAAAGGAAGATGCTGCGTGCGGTCGAGGTGCAATTGGCCTCCAGCGCGCTCATGCGCCCGGCCGCCGCGCGAAACTCAATGAACTCGCCGACGCCTGCGATGAGAGAGGTTTCAAGATCAAATTTGGGCGGCAGATTGACCGCGAAGACGGGTGCGCCGCTCGTATCCTGACCGAGGAAAATGCGGGGAGAACCCGGCGAGACTTTCTCGATTTCCGGCCCCATCCAGACAAGGCCGCCATCTGTCGCAGCGAATGGATCGCCATTGCGCAGCATCAGGACCAGCACATCGTCGCGCGCAAAAGCTGCATCCAGCCAGGCATCGTCCTTGCGGTGATGCGCGGCACGATCAATCGGCTTGGCAGCAAGCGGCATGTCATTGGAATTGGTCATATGGCGATCCTCACTTTGCCCGGCTGACTTGCCGCCTGAAGGCGGGTTTGTAAATGAGGTTCGCCGCGGCAGGGGCCTGCCTGACAACAAAGCATAGCCAATCGCGGCGGGCACGTGTATGTGCGCGGCAAATCAGCCTCCCTCCCGAAAGCATACCCTCCATGTCCACGCCTATCGAGAAAATGCGCAACATCGCGATCATTGCCCACGTTGACCACGGCAAGACCACGCTCGTCGATGAATTGCTGAAACAATCCGGCACGTTCCGCGAGAACGAAAAGACCGCCGAACGGATGATGGATTCCAACGATCTGGAGAAAGAGCGGGGCATTACCATTCTCGCCAAGACGACGTCGGTGGAATGGAAAGACTATCGCATCAACATCGTCGACACGCCCGGACACGCCGATTTCGGTGGTGAAGTGGAGCGTATCCTTCAGATGGTGGATGGCGCCATCGTGCTGGTCGATGCGGCTGAAGGCCCAATGCCACAGACCAAATTCGTCGTTTCCAAGGCCCTGAAAGTCGGCCTTCGCCCGATTGTGGCCGTGAACAAGATCGACAAGCCTGAGCGTCGGCCCGATGAAGTGATCAACGAAGTGTTTGACCTCTTTGCCAATCTCGACGCCTCAGACGACCAGCTCGACTTCCCGATCCTCTACGGCTCGGCCAAGCAGGGCTGGATGAATATCGAATATGAGAACCAGACCGAGAACATGGATTCCCTGTTCCAGATGGTTGTTGATCATGTGCCCGTACCAAAAGTGGAAGAGGGACCGTTCCGCTTCCTCGCCACAACGATTTCTTCCGATCCGTTTCTCGGCCGCATCCTGACGGGCCGCGTCTCGTCCGGCACGATCAAACCGAACCAGTCCATCAAGGTGCTGAACCGTGACGGCGAACTGGTCGAGCAGACCCGCGTCTCCAAAGTGCTGGCGTTCCGCGGCCTGGACCGCGTGCCGGTCGACGAAGCCCAGGCTGGCGATATTGTGTCCCTTGCGGGTACGACGAAGGCAAACGTAGCCGACACATTCTGTGATCCTTCCGTCAGCGAGCCGATCGAAGCGCAACCGATCGATCCGCCAACCATCTCCATGACATTCCGCGTCAATGATTCTCCGCTGGCCGGTACCGAAGGTACGAAAGTCACCAGCCGGATGATCTGGGACCGCCTGCTGAAAGAGGCCGAAGGCAATGTCGCCCTCAAGGTCGAGCGTGCGACCGACGCCGAGGCGTTCACCGTCTCCGGGCGCGGCGAGCTCCAACTGGCCGTCTTGATCGAAACGATGCGCCGCGAAGGCTTTGAACTGGGCGTCTCACGTCCGCAAGTCGTGATGCAGGAAGGCCCGAACGGCGAGAAGCTTGAGCCAATCGAGGAAGTGGTCATCGATGTGGATGACGAGCATTCCGGCGTGGTCGTGCAGAAACTGTCCGAGCGCAAGGCCGACATGCTGGACATGCGCCCGTCGGGTGTCGGTCGTACGCGCATGATTTTCCATGCGCCGACACGCGGCCTGATCGGTTATCAGGGCGAGTTGCTGTCCGACACGCGCGGCACCGCGATCATGAACCGCGTCTTCCACGAATACGCCCCGCACAAGGGCAAGATCCAGGGGCGCCATACGGGCGTTCTGATCGCCATGGAGCAGGGTGAAGCAGTCGCCTTCGCGCTTTGGAACCTGGAAGATCGTGGTCCGATGATGATCCATCCGGGCAACAAGGTGTATGGCGGGATGATTGTTGGCGAGCACAATCGCGACAATGATCTCGAAGTGAACGTGCTGAAGGGCAAGAAGCTGTCCAACGTCCGCGCGTCCGGTACTGATGAGGCTGTGCGTTTGACGCCGCCACTGCAGATGACGCTGGAAAAGTCGCTGGCTTATATCGCCGATGACGAACTGGTTGAGGTCACACCGGAGAACATCCGGCTGCGCAAGGTCTATCTTGACCCGCATGAGCGCAAGCGTGCGGCCAAGAAGGGCGACTAAGTCAGATTGCTGATGCGGGCCGGGGAACCGGTCTGCATTGGCTACGTTGTGTCTCCAGATGTTTTAGAAGCACTGGAGCGCGCAATGTCGTCTTTCGGAATTTACCTGATCGGTTTCCTGGTCCTCGTATCAGGGCTTGCCTATGCAGCCTTTCTGCTTGGTGCGCCGCCGGTCTGGATCGGCACTGGTGCCATCGTGCTGATTGGCTTCGGTATCATTACCGGCGTTGCCAAGACTCGTCGTCGGGATGAGACCGCGACAAGCGAGTAGGAGCCAATCCTATACGACAGTCGGCCGCATGGTCGCCGCCTTGCCCTGCACCGATTTTGGCGGAAGCTTTGACAGGTGGAACGCCTTGCGCAGCCATGTATTTGTCGGCGTCTCGAAATAGCGGAAGCTGAGATAGGCAAGAAACGAAGTGAGCGGCAGCACGGTTGCGAACAAGAGAATGGTTGCGACCCAGTCATTGCTGGTGAGGCGGAACAGCGTGACCCCGAATGCTGTCATCAGCAAGGGGTGGATCAGGAAGATCCCATAGCTGATCTTGCCGCCCATCGACAGGAAGTCATTATTCAGCGGTTTGCGGAACAGATCTTGTCCGGCGCAGGCAAACACGACGAGCGCGCTGGAGACAGCATAGACACCCATCCGTCCCCAAGATGGCAAAGTGGTGTTCATGGCGATGGCAAAGCCCGCGATGCCGATCAGGCCAATGGGCCACATCGACGTGCGCTTCACAAATTCCTGAACGGCCTTCTGTCGCAAAGCGAGCCCCATGATGCAGCCCATGGCGAATTCCAGGAGGATCGGGTTTCCGTAGAATTCGCGATAGGGACCTGCGGGCAATAGCTGCGCTCCCGCAATCACGCCAATGGTCATGAGGATGGCAGCGGGAACTTGCACGCGCTCCGGCACGAATAGCGACAGTGAGAAAAGCAAGTAGAACAGCATGATATAGCCAAGCGTCCAGCCCACGAACAGGATCGGCTGGATATCGCCACCAAGATCATAGTGTGGAAGGAACAGATAGCTGCTCACGATAGAGGACAGGGACGTATCAGCCTCGTGGAAGAGCCACGGGCGCGCCAAAGCGAGGAGCAGGGTCAATGCCGTTGCCGCCCAGTAGAGGGGCACAATTCGCACGGTGCGCTTCATCATGAAGTTCAGGGGCGTGTCATCCGGGCGCGTTATGTAGACAAGGATAAAGCCACTGATCGCAAGGAACAGGTGAAATCCGGGCGCAGCAGAAAAGGTCAGGTGCACAGTGTCCGAATGAGAATGCACGAACGCCCGTATATGGAAGATCGCAATAGCGTAGCAGGACAATGTCCTGAGCAAATTGATACTGTGCAGCATGTCCAAGCCCCCTGACCTGCTTTCGTCCCGTTAGACACGCGAGGCAATGCAAAAGGGGTGCCATCGGACTTCCCGCACGGTCGGTCGGGGCGGGAAGTCGCAAATTTCTCTCAATTTGAAGGGGTTATAGCACCAGAATACCGTTCACGATTTAACGTGAACGGTATTCCGGTTCGGGACTATTTTCCCTCCGAATCCTCATCGATTTTGGCCGGATCATATTTGGCGAACCACCCCATGATATTGTCGGTTTTTGCAATCAGGCGGCTCGGTCGACCTGCAATATAGTGCGAGGACCCGGGCACGCGGATGAGCGCGGTGTCTACGTCATTCATCTTGAGGGCGGTGTAGAACTGCTCTGCTTCCCAGGTCGGGGTTCGCCAGTCTTCTTCGCCAACCATGACCAGAGTCGGCGTGACGACTTGATCGACATACGAGATTGGAGAAAGCTTCAGGAAGGCGTCCGGATTGGACCACGGATCTTCACGTATCCAGTGACGCCGGACAAATTGTGCAATGTCGCCGGCAAGCGCCATCGTCATCCAGTTGATCACCGGTTTGATGGAGGCAGCCGCAGCAAACCGGTCCGTCTTGGTGACGATCCACGCCGTCAGGATGCCGCCTCCAGAACCACCGGTTACAAACAGACGATCAGGATCCGCATATTTACGTGCGACGAGTTCGTCGACCACGCTCATGAGGTCATCATAGTCATAACCCGGATAGGCTTGGTCGATGGCCTGGGCGAATTCTTCTCCGTATCCGGTCGACCCGCGTGGGTTCACATAGACGGTGACATATCCCTCGGCAGCATAGCGCTGAATCTCGCTGGCGAAGAAGGGGCCGTACATGGAGAACGGTCCGCCATGGATTTCGAGGATAAGCGGGAAGCTGCCATCCGCCGTGAAATTCGGGGGCAGGGCAACCCAGGCCTCGATCTCGAGGCCGTCATGGCTGGACGCAACTTTCAGTTCTTCAATGGGTGCCATGTCGAGATAAGGCAGCACATCGGAATTCAATTCCGTCAGGATGCGTCCATTCTTTCCATCCGACCGGATCGTGGCGACTTCAGCGGGCCGATCTGTAAATCCTGCTGTATAAGCAATCTGTTCGCGCCGACCCGATTTTGCCACCGAAAAACTGCCACCTGCATAGGGGCGGCCGATGGATGTGCCGCCGATCCCCGTGACCACCTGGGTAAGGCGACCCTGAAGATCCAGCTCGTTCAGCGTAAGGACGCCATGGTCCTCAAACAGCATGAAGAGGCTTTTGCCATCCGGTGCCCATTCGATCTGGCCAGGCGATCCGGGAAAGCCTGACAGGAGCTCACGAACGCCCGAGCCATCCGGGCCCATCACATAAAGGTGGTTCTGCTGGTAGGATTTCAGCTCGTCATCGTAGCCGAGAAAGGCAATTGAGCGTCCGTCCGGTGCGGGCGTGGCGGCGAAGTCCGGCCCGTCGCGTGAGGTGAGGGGCGTGATCTGGAGGTTGGACAGTTCGACCGAATATATCTCGCTCTCAATGGGGTCCATGTCGCGGTCGTCGGCGAGATTGCCCGTGACGAGCAGCGTATCATTGTCGAGCCAGGCTTGCCCGCCCATGTCGGCTTCGCCTGTCGTGACTTGCCGCGGTGTTCCGCCCTCTGCAGGCAGTACGAAGACTTGGTCCGCGCCATCTTCAAGATAGCCGGCACCGTCAAACCGGAAGGTCAGATCGTCAATCACCTTTACCGGATCAGCCCATTTCGCGCCCTCGGGCTGTTTCGGCGGCGTCGCGAAGCCCGGCTTGTCGCCTGGTACGAACATGGAGAAGGCGATGTTGCGGCCATCGGGAGACCAAGTGGCGCCTGATGGGCTCTCCGTGAACTGTGCAAGCGAATAGGACAAGCCGGTGTCCATATAGACGAGTTTCAACTCGGGCTTTCCGCTCGCTGTGCTCGTGTAGAGGACGCGGGAGCCATCGGGCGACCAGCTTGGCGCGCCTGCACTGCCGCCCACACCGAGCAGGGGACGCTGGGCACCACTCTCAATATCAATAATCCATAGATGACCCGTGTCGCGGTCGGTCATCCGGTCCATGCTGTGGCGGACATAGATAATGGTCTTGCCGTCTGGCGAGATCTGCGGGTTGGTCGCATACTCGATGTCGAAGACGCGCTCTGCGGTGAAGCGCTTGCTGTCTTCAGCCGTTTCTTCCTGAGCAATTGCCGAAGTGACGGCCAAAGCCGCCGTCAGGCCTGCAGCGGCGCAAATTTGGTGAAGTTTCATTGAGTATCCCTCCAAGAACCCTGTGCCGAAAGGCTAACACGGTATTGGAGGAGGGGTTAAGTGTTTCGGGGTGGACGCTGGCCCTTGCACCGAGCGGCCGCTCGGCGCATATAACCGGCAGGAGGCAGGCGGCGGACGGGTCGCTCGCCAATCGGGTCAGGTCGGGAACGAAGCAGCCCCAACGAGTTTTTTCGCCCGGGTCGCTCGTCTGTCTCCGCCTTACCCATGAAATTCAATCAATTGATGTTGCGCAGGTCTGTGCCCAGCTCGAGGTGCAGCCTCAGGCGCGCCAATGTCCGGAACACAGAGAAGTTCAGCTTCGCGCGCTCCAGAATGTATTGATTGCGGTCGAGCCCCGGGGTCAGTGTGCTGGTCTCCTGAAGGTGCAACAGATGCCGACCATCCTTTTGCGGGACGATTGTGAACTCGCAAGATGATTCGGTCACCGCACAGTGCTTGTCCGTCGACCGCGCAGTCGTGCGATAGCAATAGCGTTTGCGCGGGCGGGATTCGGTGACTTCGAAGACGAGCGTGACATCGGGCTGGTCTGGGTCGCTGGCCTCGAAAATGTCGTAGGCAGGGTTGCCGGCACCGAAGGTAAAGCCGCGCTGGCGCAGGGCATTGCTTGGGGAGGCAAGGTCCAGTCGTTCAAAGATCTCGGCGGCGGGGGCGTCGATGACCGTTTCGCCGTCATTCACGATGGGCGCGTTGGCCCAGTTCTCCAGGGTCTGATTCTTTAGCCAGTTCAGCATAGTATCCTCTTGCAGGTCAGAATTGGACCAATGAGACCATAATGCACGGTGGACGTTAGTGATTGTCTCAACAGGTCGGACCAATCGGTTGAGGAATCGTCACTCTGCGTTAACTGAATCCCTGTCGATTGATCTTCCAAGAGGTAAAATCGGACCAATCTGAAAAGAGATTTGTGATGCAGATTTGTGCAGTCTCTGAAAGGCCAATACTGGCGGGCCATCGATGGGTGTGTTAATCATTGATTAACCAGAATTCCACGGCAAATTTGACGTTTTAGAGACAAGGCCCGTTGACCCGATATTAACCTTCAGACACTATATCTTGTGTCAGGAACGGGGTTGAGAGCAATATCTGGCTTTCAGGGGCTTCCGGACCTATATGTATCTATCGATTCTGAAGGGCTGCTCTTATGTCTGCAACCGAGGCAAAAACTGTGTCTAAATCTGCGCTCCGCAAGGGTAAGCCCAAGGCTGGAGTGGAAGGCCTGCTGCGCGTTGTTGAAGGCAGCCCGATCGTGATGGATCCGTCGCGTGATTCCCTTCTGACCGAATTCGGCAAGAAGACGCTCCAGGATCGCTATTTGCTGCCCGGTGAGTCCTATCAGGACATGTTCGCCCGCGTTTCGCTGGCCTTCGCCGATGACACCGAGCACGCTCAGCGCCTGTACGATTATATGTCCAAGCTCTGGTTCATGCCTGCGACGCCTGTTCTTTCGAACGGTGGCGCGGCACGCGGCCTCCCCATTTCCTGCTTCCTGAACCAGGTTGGCGACTCGCTAGACGATATCGTTGAGACCTGGACCGAGAATGTCTGGCTCGCATCAAATGGCGGCGGCATCGGAACCTATTGGGGCAATGTCCGCTCGATTGGCGAGAAGGTTGGTCAGAACGGTCAGACCTCCGGAATCATCCCGTTCATTCGTGTCATGGATTCGTTGACGCTGGCGATCAGCCAAGGTTCGCTGCGCCGTGGCTCGGCCGCGTGTTACATTGATGTCCACCACCCGGAAATCGAAGAGTTTCTCGAAATCCGCAAGGCGTCCGGCGACTTCAACCGGAAATCCCTGAATCTGCATCACGGTATCAACATCACCGACGACTTCATGGAAGCGGTGAAAAATGACGAGGATTACGGCCTGATCAGTCCGAAGTCGAAGGAAGTTATCCGGACGATCAATGCTCGTAAATTGTGGCAGAAAATTCTTGAGCTGCGCATGCAGACTGGTGAGCCATACCTGTTGTTCACCGACACCGTGAACAACGCCATGCCTGCTCACCAGCGCAAGCTTGGCCTGAAGGTCACACAGTCCAATCTCTGCTCCGAAATTACCTTGCCAACCGGTGTCGACCATGCCGGCCAGGATCGCACCGCTGTGTGCTGCCTGTCTTCGGTCAATGCCGAGAAGTATCTCGAATGGTCCAAGGATGAGACCTTCATCGAAGACATCTTCCGCTTCCTCGACAATGTGCTTGAAGACTTCATCGAGCGCGCGCCGCCGGAAATGGCCCGCGCTGTCTACTCCGCGAAGCGTGAGCGTTCGGTCGGTCTCGGCCTGATGGGTTTCCACTCCTTCCTGCAGACAATGAATGTGCCGCTGGAAAGCGCCATGTCGAAAGTCTGGAACGAGAAGATGTTCAAGCACATCCGGCAGGGTGCCGATGCGGCTTCTGTCAAGCTCGCCAAAGAACGGGGGCCTTGTGAGGATGCCCGTGACGTCGGCATGATGGCCCGTTTCAGCCACAAGATGGCCGTGGCCCCAACAGCATCGATCTCGATCATCTGTGGTGGAACGTCGGCTGGCATTGAGCCAATCCCGGCAAACGTCTACACCCACAAGACGCTGTCAGGTTCCTTCACCGTGAAGAACCAACAGCTCCAGCGTCTTCTGGCCAGCAAGGATATGGACACGGACGAGGTCTGGACCTCAATTCTCGAGCATGAAGGCTCCATCCAGCATCTCGAATGCCTGGACGAACACGAGAAATCTGTGTTCAAGACGGCGTTCGAAATCGACCAGCGCTGGATCATCGAACTGGCGGCCGACCGCACGCCTTATATCTGCCAGTCGCAGTCCCTGAACCTGTTCCTTCCGGGCGACATCGCCAAATGGGACCTTCACATGCTGCACTGGACAGCGTGGGAGCGCGGGCTCAAATCGCTTTATTATTGCCGCTCCAAATCGGTACAGCGCGCGGCATTTGCCGGGTCGGAGAAGTCTGAAGTCCAGAAAATGGACACCCCCAATACCGATTATGACGAGTGTCTTGCCTGCCAATAAGGCTGCGACTGGAAATAGGCATATAACAAAAGGCCGGTGCCTCGTGGGGCCCCGGCCTTTTTTGCATGGAACTGGCTGAAGGCAGAGATTGAGGCATTTGTGATCGAATAAGCCGAACAATTTCATGAAATTTTACAGCTGGTTAACGGCGCCGATGACCCGAAAATCAGTCAAATGACACCGAAAAAACACAATTTTACCGGGTTCTGGAACAAACACTACACAGGCGAGTTATGACGAGAAGAATTAATGGAATTCGGCCCATTGGCGTTTGAGACGGACGAGTTCTTTATGTTAAGTTAATCGTCAAACGGTCTAATCCTTGAATAGACGAGTGCTCAGGGATGAAGGCATGAGAGGTATAAGGCAGATGGCATTTGCAATTTCTTCCGCAGTCATCACGATGGCGTGCCAGGGATGCGTATCGACGTCTCCACATGAGCAAGTACGCTCCGAACCTGTTGCGCCTCCAACACTTGGTATGCAGATGGCCGCGCCAGCCAATTATGCGCCCAACTCCGTCCCCAATGCAGCTTCCGTCCACGTATTTAGCGCACCCTCGGCCCGGTTTAGTGGCGTACCGCTTGAAGCGACGAATACAGTCGCGGCGCAGATGATCGCCGACCAGCCCATTGACTACCGCTCTCACCCCAATGCCGAGTTTGGAGTCCCAAACAATACGCGCGTCGACTGGGGGACCAGTGAGACGCTCGTCGCAGTGGCCGCCGAGCGCAGCCGGGCTGCACTCTCGCGTCCGGGCCAGCTGGAAAAGAATATCGCCGCCGAGATAGCTATTTCCGCGCCGAAGGAGGTGACTGGCCTCAGTTTTGATGTCGGCCTTGCGCCACGTATTGCGGTCCGGGAAGAGGGCGAAGTCCTTACGCGCCGGGTTGGCGGTGAAGTTCGAATTGGTCAGGATTTCGACCTGCTTGACCGCAACGGACAGCCTCAGGGCTGGTACGTCTTCGCGGGTGCTGACGGGGAGGCGCTTGTATGGGATGCCGATGCCAACGGGTTCCGCCCAAGCCTGGGCGACATGTCGCTCACGGACCAGGTCACCGTCGGTGATCTTCAAGCAGGTGTATCCGTGCAGCGCGGCGGGGGCGAACTGTCGCTCAGTTATATTCGCCGTGAAGTGAAGTATTCAGACCGGAATGTCAGCATCAGCGAGACTGAAGATTTCGCAGGTGTTAGTTTCACGATGCGTCGTTAGCTGCTAATCGACGCCCATGCAGGCTCGATTCCCTCTCATCCAAGCTGCGGCCCTGGTCGCAGCTTTTCTGTATGCTCCGTCGACGTACGCGCAGGAGGGTGAACCGACTGTTCCGCGCAAACCTGCGGTTGTGTCTTTCTCGACGGAGAATGATTTCTTCGGCGGTGGCACGGATCGCAATTATTCCAACGGACTTCGCATAGAGCGCGTGTCCGGCGCAGACAATGTTCATCCTGGTCTCGAATGGGTCGCCGATCGTCTGCCGTGGATTGATCTGGATCGTACCGAACTCCGGCAAGGCTTTGCCATTTCACATGCCATATTCACTCCCGAAGACATTCAGACGTTTACACCCGACCCGACCGACCGGCCGTATGCAGCGTGGCTCGCCCTGTCATCGACCGTGGCTGCCAGCAGCGAAAACACTCAGGACACTCTGCAGGTCAATCTTGGTGTCGTCGGACCATCGGCGGCCGGCGAATTTGTGCAAAACACGTGGCACGAGATCATTGGAGTTGCGACTGCGAAAGGGTGGGATCACCAGCTGAAGGATGAGCCGGGAGTCGAAGTCATTGCCCAGCGAATGCAGATGTTTGACGGCCCAAACTTGCCACTCGGGCTGGAGACTGATTTTGGAGCGCACGTCGGAGTCGCGCTCGGCAATGTGCGCACATATGGATCTGCAGGCCTGACGGCGCGAATCGGATGGGACCTGAATTCGAGCTTCGGTCCCCCGCGCATCCGTCCAGCCCTCTCAGGGGCAGGAGAGTTCGTGCCCGGAACGCCGGAAGATCCGCTTGGTGGCTATTTCTTCGTGGGCGTGGACGGGCGGGCCGTGGCCCGTGACATGTTTCTGGACGGGAATTTGTGGCGGGATGGGCCACGCGTTGAAGATCGTCGGACGGTAGTGGGCGATATTCAGGCGGGCGTGGCGGTCCATTACCGCAGCGTGCAAGTGGCCTTCACTTTCGTGAACCGAACTGAAGAGTTTGTCCGCCAAGACGGCCCGCAACGGTTTGGCGCCTTGTCGATCAGTATCTCCCGCTAAATTCCCGTTTCCCTCGCGGCTGTCTTGCGTGCCTTTTGGCCTCGTCGCACAGTGCGAGAAAACGGTGCGTGAACGCGTCGCTATGGGAGGAAGATATGCGAGTTCTATTTGGTGTGGCTGCAGCCATCCTGCTGGTGGCCTGTTCTCCGGGCATACAGACGAATATTCCTGAATCCATGGCCAAGGCTCCGCCGAAGGGCGAGGCGACGGATACGACCCGCGCAGCAAATGCGGCTGTGGCTGACCGCCTGCCTCTGGAAGACACTTCCGATTTTGTTGACGCAACGCGCGGTCTGCTGGCGCAGCTGAAACAGGACACGATCACCGACGTCGATGGTAATGTCGTTTGGCAGGTCAGCCGTCGGGACTTCATTGACGGGGACAGCCCCGACACAGTGAATCCATCGCTTTGGAGGCAGGAGCGTCTGAACTCCGAACATGGCCTGTTTGAAGTCATGGATGGGATCTATCAGGTTCGCGGGTATGACCTCGCGGTCATGTCGGTCATCCGGGGCGATACTGGCTGGATCATTGTAGACCCGCTGCTCAGTCAGGAGACAGCTGCGGCTGCTTTGGGACTGGTCAATGACACGCTGGGGAATCGCCCCGTCACGGGCGTGATCTATACCCATTCCCATGGTGACCATTTCGGCGGTGTGCGCGGTGTGATCGACGAAGCCGACATCGAAGCGCGCGGTGTACCCGTGCTCGCACCAGTTGGCTTTACGGAATCCGCCGTCGCCGAGAATTTGCTGGCCGGGAACTATATGAGCCGACGAGCTGTGCTGATGTTTGGCAATACGTTACCCAGCGGCCCGACAGGGCAGGTAGGCGTGGGGCTGGGGCCAGCGCTTTCCCAAGGCACGATCGGTCTGATCGCGCCGACAGAGGAGGTACCAGGCCGTGGAACCGTTCGCGTGGTAGACGGAGTTACGTTTGAGTTCGTCGATGCGGCGGGTACCGAAGCGCCTGCGGAATTCATGTTCTATCTACCGGACTTCAACGCGCTCTGCACGGCCGAAGTCGCGACAGCAACGTTCCACAATGCACTCACCTTGCGAGGCGCAAAGGTTCGCGACCTGCTCGAATGGAGCCGCGTGATCGACTATGTTTTGACTGAATATGGCGGGCGGTCGGACGTCGTTTTCGCATCGCACCATTGGCCGACATTCGGGCAGGAGAATGTCGAGACCTTCCTGCGGGGTCAGCGCGATATTTATCGGTATACGCATGACCAGACTGTTCGCCGGGCAAATCGCGGTGAAACCCAGTTCGAAATTGCCGAAGAACTCGCTGAACCTGCGGTGCAATCAGAGAATTTCGATACGCGTGGTTACTACGGCACGCTGAACCATAATGCGAAAGCCGTCTATCAAGGGTATTTCGGGTGGTGGGATGGTGTGCCGGCGACGTTCAATGCACACCCACTGGAAGCGAAGGCCAGTCGGTTCATCAAGGCCGTTGGCGGCGAAGAGGCGGCCATCGTCATTGGGCAGGAAGCCTTCGAGGAAGGCGACTATCGTTGGGCTGCCGAAGTTTTGAACTATGCGGTCTTTGCCAATCCTCAGAATCAGGTTGCGCGAGACTGGCTGGCTGCGAGCTATGAGCAGATGGGCTTTCAGGCAGAAAGCGGCGCGTGGCGCGATTTCTATCTAACGGGAGCGCAGGAGCTTCGTAACGGCCTTGCCGATGCCGGAGCGGTGCGCACCCGAAGCCGTGAGTTCGTCGAGGGGGTGCCCACGATTGAACTATTCAATGCGCTAGCCGTTCGCTATGCGCCCGAAAAGCTCAGCAGGGAGCCGTTCGAACTGAACTTCCAGTTTACGGACATCGAGGAGGAATTCGTCATTGATGTAGGGAATGCCACGGCCTTCCCACGCCCCGGTGTCCAGTCCGATGATGCCGTGGCAACGCTTACCCTGTCGCGCGATGCCTTCAATGACCTGATTCTGCAAACCCGCAGCTTTCGCGAGATCGCCGCTGCCGGGGAGGCGTCAATCGAGGGTGACCCCACCGCACTGCTCGCCTGGTTCTCGGCGCTGGAGACTCCGGACTTCTGGTTCAACGTCGTGGAGCCTTAGGCGGCGTCAGTCTTCCAACTGGTCACGGAAAAAGTCTGCGATCATCGGCGCGACCTTGTCACCTTTGGCGCCCAGACGATCATTCAAGCTCTTGTGATCGCGGTTCTTGACGAGCCGCGCTTCGGCCTTGTGTCCGGCGCTGTTCAGCACTTCCGCCAATTCCTTGGCGCGGCTCGGCGCGACAGCTCGGTTCACATAGAGCAGGAGGAAAGGTGGGATGTCGGTTGTTTCTTCTACCAGTAGGGTCGGGGAGGCAGCCGTCCAGACGTCTGGGTCATCGCTGGTAAAGGTGGAGTGGTAGAATTCGGGGATATCGCCATCACTGCCGGTGCGAGCCATATTGTAGGCGGCGCTATCCATGGCGACGACGCCTTTGATCACGCCTGGCGTCAGATCAAATGCGTCCAGATAGTCCGGATCGATCGCAGTGAGCGCTGCCATATGAGCCCCGGCAGAGTGACCCATCAGGAAGATACTGTTCGGGTCGCCCCCGAACTCTGTTGCGTGCTCATGGAAGTATGCGATCGCGGCGGCCGTATCCTGCTGTTGGGCGGGGAAGGGATGTGCGGGCGACAGGCGGTAATTTACGGCAATGAAGACAAAGCCCTGATCGTTGAAATAACGCGCCTGAAACATGCCCAATGCGCTCAGCTTGTTGCCAAAGGTCCAAGCGCCGCCATGCATCATGAGAATCACCGGCGCATTGTCCGCATCATCAGGAATGTAGACATCAGCCCGTACGTCGCCGGGATCAAGACCGGGCGCATCTGCATATATTACATCCCTCACCACTTTAGCATTTGCTGGTGGGGCAAACGCGAAAGCCGAAATCAGGGCAAGAAGAATGGCACTGAAGAAACGCATGAATATCTTGTCTCGTAAGGCGGGAATGGAACGCATGGGTATCGGTTTGGTGCCGATCATTCTGCACTAAACCGCATGGCGCCACCCCTACGAGGGAAATATGCCAAAACTGTGGGCAAGCCTGTGAACAAGTGCGGTTTGCCGCAGTCAAACATCTTGCGGCAATGGCCTCAATGAGGCACTATATATGGTGTAGATTGTCCCAGAAAACGCAGTAAATGACGTAGGAGGCCCTGATGGCTGACGGAAATTCCAATGTGCCCGGACTGCTGACCCCGAGCCGGGCGTACAAGCCCTTCCGTTACCCGTGGGCGTATGACTTCTGGAAGGTCCAGCAGCAGGTGCACTGGATGCCGGAAGAAGTGCCCCTCGGCGAGGATTGCAAGGATTGGGCGGTGAAGCTCAATGATTCCGAGCGCAATCTGCTGACCCAGATCTTCCGCTTCTTCACCCAGTCTGACGTCGAAGTCGGTGCGAACTATATGGAGCATTACATGCCCCTGTTCAAACCGACTGAAGTGTCGATGATGCTGGCCTCGTTCTCCAATATGGAGACGATCCATATTGCGGCGTATGCTTTGCTGCTCGAAACCATCGGCATGCCCGACTCGGAATTCTCGGCCTTCATGGAATATGAGGAGATGGCCGCCAAGCACGACTATCTCGGCCAGTTTGGCACAGAAACGAATGAAGACATTGCTGTTTCCATGGCGGTCTTTGGCGGCTTCACGGAAGGCCTTCAGCTGTTCGCCAGTTTCGCGATGCTGATGAACTTCCCGCGCTTCAACAAGATGAAGGGCATGGGCCAGATCGTGTCCTGGTCTGTACGGGATGAGTCGCTGCACTGCGAAGGCATGATCAAGCTGTTCCACACGTTCTGTGCTGAGACCGGCGTCATGAATGACGCGCTGCGCGAGCGGATTCGCGAGTGCTGTCGCACCGTCGTGACGCTGGAAGACAAATTTATCGAACTCGCATTCGAAATGGGTCCGGTCGAAGGCATGACCGCCGACGATATCAAGCAGTACATTCGCTACATCGCGGACTGGCGTCTCGGCCAGCTGAAGCTTGAGCCGGTGTTCGGTGTGACCAAGCACCCGATCCCATGGCTGACGGAAATCCTGAACGGGGTAGAGCACGCAAACTTCTTTGAGCAGCGTGCAACCGAATATTCCAAAGGTGCGACCAGCGGTGACTGGCACGGCGATGATGGCGTGTGGTCAAAGTTCGACACGCGCAAGCCTGCGGACGCGACCGTCGGTTAGCATTTGGCCGCCGCTTTCAAGCGAGATTAAAAAGGCGCGCGGTCTGAATGGATCGTGCGCCTTTTACATTGTGGCCAAGGTTGCTTCTGAAGCTGTTCCCCGTCAGCGACCATGAGACAGATCGGCCAAATTGCT